>Ga0076231_110_pt1 | contig 38347 bp, 38 predicted proteins | sample RifGroF1_FD_67855 | JGI IMG/M metagenome (GOLD analysis project Ga0076231, IMG submission 67855) | Parcubacteria (Moranbacteria) bacterium GW2011_GWF1_36_78
CCCCAGCTACTCCACCGGAAAATACTACATATACTCCTCACACCGCCACTTGGACTCCAGCTTGTGAATCAGGCATCGGAACTACCACCTATGAAGCCGATGCTCAAATTCGAGTCAGAGCCGATGATGGCCAAGCGGCTAATCGCTATGGTTATGGCACAACTGCTAATTTCAATCTGGATACTAAATCCCCAGTTCCCGATACCAAATCAATCATCATCTCTGCTAAAGATGTTACTGACAATTTGGCTCTTAATGCTGTCGATGATTCAGCTATGCAAATGCGAGTAGGACTAGAATCCAATTTAAGCGACGGAACTTGGATAGACTATAGCACTCAAGCTACAATTAACATTACCGACGATCCCGAAACTGCCTATGTGCAATTTCGTGATATCTATGGCAACACTTCCGAAATCAAAAACATCACTGCTCCTGTTACTCCGCAAAGCCTTATGATTCAAGACACCTCCAATACTCTTTTGGCCGAACCAGAATACCGACTCTTTATCGCTTGGCAAGTGCTCGACAATGATCAATATGGCGCTATGTTTGATAAGTATGTTATCTACCGAAGTTCTGACAATATCACATATACAGAAGTTCACACTATTTCCGACATCAACACCAACTATTGGGCTGACAGTACAATAACAGGGGAAACTGATTACTATTATCGCGTCACACATAAAGATGACTATGGCAATGAAAGTTTTGGCAATGAATCCGCCTATAGCGATCCAGTCTATGGTAATGCTAATGGTATCCAAGATGCTGGCGAAGGGGGTGGAGGAGTCTCCGCTATTCCACCTGTCATTACTAACGTAGCCATTCCTGAAGCCTCGATCTATTCCACTCAAGCCACTATCACTTGGGATACCGACATTTTGTCTGATTCAACTGTCCGCTATAGTGCCGACCCAGGCGTTTTCACCATGTCCAAAGGAGTGACAACTTTACGAAACAATGGCACTCCCTATGGACCACATTCTGTCACCCTCACTAACCTTAGCCCCAACACTACCTATTATCTGCAAATCAAATCAATGGATCAAAATGAAAATATTGCCACCAAGCCACAATCCGGAGATGACGAGTTTCCAGACGGCTATAGTTTCACCACTGACCCTGGACCACCAATTCACAATGCTTGGACAACCAGAGTCACCAATCATAGCGCCACTATTGCTTGGAGCACTGAAGGTGTCCCACCAGAAGTGCCCGTCCCTTCCAATTCAGTAGTCACTTATTCCGAAAACTTTGACCTAGGCGAACCAACCACTATTGGAGGCTCAGATGATTTAGTGACTTACCATGAAGTGACTATTTCTAACCTTGAGCAAGGCACCCTCTATTATTATCAAGTTCAATCTAGTGATGGTCAATACACTGCTATTGGGAAAAATGGGGACAGCTATTTCAGCTTTATCACTGATGTGGATAACGTGGCTCCGGAAATTACATTTGATCCTGACACCGATATCATCACCACTGACACCACGGCCAGAATTTCTTGGACTACTCCAGATGAATCAGCGCGGTCAACTCTAGAATATGGCACTGACATTGATTATGATTTAGGCACTCTCACCAATACTAACTACAACACTAATCATATTTTTGATCTTACAGACTTAACTCCAGAAACTACTTATTATATTCGTCTTACTTCCACGGATATCAATGATAATCCGACTGTAGTAAGTGAAAATGTTTTTACCACCACAGCCACTCCAAGTAGTGGGGAGGGGCCGAGTATAACGGACGTGGTTATTTCTGGTATAAAATATAATGAAGCTACTGTCAGTTGGGAAACAGACAATGCTAGTGATTCTCGAGTGGAATATATCACAGAGACAGGAGGGGATTTTAGTGAAGCTTTTGGTTTTGTTTCTAACTCCCCAAAAAACAACGAAGCCGACCTTGGTCTGCACTCAGTAATTCTTTCTGGTCTTAATTCTATTACCACCTACTATTTCCAAGTTAAATCTACCAACGAAGAAGGCAACACCTCAACACTTAAAGAAGGAACAAATGGCTACACCTTCACCACCACCTCCCCAACTTCCGACTCTGACTCCAACGGCGAAGGAGACCAACTTTCAGACATCATGTCCCAAATCCAAGATATGATCGACAACTACTATTTCACCGAAGCCGAAATCCAAGACGCTCTCTCTGGACTCTATTCTATCTCCATTACCAGTTCCGGACCATCCGTCGATATCGAAGACACCACCGCCACTTTCACTTGGACCACCAACCGACCTGCCATTGGAAAAATCTACTATTGGCAAGACACTGACAATGAGGACACAGCTACCTCCCAAGCCGAAAACATCACTATTGCCCGAACAGATCATGAGATAATCATCAAAAATCTTAACGCTAATACTAAATACAATTTCTACGCCTACTCCGAAGGTCTACTAAACTCCATCGCCCAATCAGATAACCAATCTTTCTCTACCGGAGACACTGCTAGTCTCTCTGGTATCTCCATCTCTAACCTCACTCTCAACTCTGCCGACATCAGCTGGACCACTACCGGCTCTATAGACTCATCAACTCTAGAATACGGAGAATCTATTAAATATGGCAATGAAAACAAAGGAAAAACTTCTAACAATCTCCACACTGTTGTCAAAACAGACTCCCGAGTAGAATTCAAAAAAGACAACCAAGACCAAGGGACTACTACCGGTCAACTTGAAGCTGTCACTGATCACAGCTACCAACTCACCAACCTTTTCCCTGGAACGCGGTACTCATTCAAAGTCTCTTCCAAAGACACCTTCAACAATGAATCTAGTAGTGAACAGCAATCTTTCACCACTAACGAAGATCTCAACCCTCCACAAATCACTAACATTAAATCTGACACCACCGTCTTTCCTGGTAAAGACGCCCAAATCCAAACCATTATTAGCTGGAACACTGACAAAGACTCAAATTCTATCCTCGCTTACCGCCAAGGAGTAGAGAAAGACCCCAACCTCCCTAACCAACTAAAAAACCCAGACACCAAAACAATTGATAACTGGAAACTCATTAAAAAATCTGACCTAGTCAAAAACCATCTCTTTGTCCTCACTGACCTAAAACCTGCTAGTGTCTATCAATTCAGAACAGCTTCTTTTGACAAACACAACAATGTCTCTATCTCAGAAAACTACTCCTTACTCACTCCCACCAAACAACAATCCGTCCTAGATCTCATCATCTCTAACTTCGAATCTACCTTTGGGTGGGTGAAGAGGATTGGGAATTAGGCTACGCGCCACTTTCTTTTTGCCCAAAAAGAAAGTGGCAGAAACCCGCCTGCCGGCGAGGCAGGGAAAAAAGGCCACCCTAATAAAATAAAGAAATAAATTTTCGATTTTTTCGCTAAAATTCCTAGTCCCGATGAGTACATCAGGAGAAGATGAGGAATTTCTTAACGCTCAAAAAATCTCAATTTACAATTCTTTATTTTATGGGGTGGATTAGAATGCAGAAAAACAGGGCTCAAACAAGAATTTCGGCGAATATTTTTTGTTTTTAGTGAGGAGAGGGAGAGAGGGACTGAATTTGAATACAAAATACAAGACATAAGATCTCAGAGGAGGGGTTCAATTTTATTGATAAAATTGAAAATAGGTTTAAAAAAGGCTTAAATACGGCCTTTTTAATGTTGACAAAAGGCTAATTCTATGCTAGAATTCATAGTTAAAAATCGTACATTAAAAATCTAACCAAAACTCGATTGCTCGGTTTTTGCCTTTAGTTAGTGATCTAATTTGAGGCAGAAATCGAGTAATTGATGTAATGGCCATTTCGGCCGAATTTTATTTTTTTGAAAAAGGAGAAGAAAAAATGAAGAAAATGATGATCGTTTTATTGGCAATGGTGGCTTTCTGTTTTTTTTCTGCTGTCTCTGTTTTTGCCGAACAGCAAAAAATTGTTTTCGCACTCCGGCCTTATCAGGAGGTGCAGAAATATATAAATTTCAGATTTACTGCTCCATCTTGGGGCTGTGCCACCTACGAGTTTGAGCAAAGTTTCCCTTTTTTCGATCGAAAGGGAAGATGGAAAGAAGTGCTGCCTGGCCATCAAACAGAATATATGTCTGGTTTCTATCGTTTCGTTTCTGGCAACAATAGTTGCGAAGTTATTATTATTGGTGAAGTCAGGGATTTCAACGGGTATCTTGATGACATGGGGTTTCTTCTTGATTATCAAGATGCAAGTCTTTTTATTAAGGACTCGTGGACTCCGTTTGACATTGGCTTGATGCCACTCAACGGACTTGCCGGAACCTACGACTATTCTTATTTCTGGCTTTGCCCAGGCTGGGGGAGGTCTGTGTATGTGCCGGATGCTGATAAGCTCGGGTATTCCACCGGCAAATACGTCGGAGTGGCGCTTTTCAATAGTGCTGGATTCCTGAAAAAAGTTTTGCCCATTGAATCAAAAGAATTGGTTGACGAATGGGTGAACCCAGGAGAAATCGCCCTTTTGATTTATTATGAAGGGCAAAACTGGAAAAGAGAAAAAAGAAATTTTCTCAATTCCCTGAAAAAAGTCAATCAAAATCTCAGAATGTTGGCGGTGCCAATGTTCTGATTGATTTTTCTAAAAAACTGAAGGGGGCTCGCGCATGCAACATAGCGAGCCCTCTTTTTGCGTCCCAATTCTTGCAAACAACTAATAATAATGTTAAATTTAGGATATAAATTAAATTATAAGACTGGATTCCCGCCTGCGCGGGAATGACACAATAAATTTTATGGCACAAGTTATAACTGATGAAAAAATGGTGGATGAAGTTTTGGAGCGAGGGGTGGAGCAAATTTTTCCGGATAAAAAAACACTCAAAGAAAAAATGATGAGCGGAGAAAGAATTCGACTGTATTGTGGTTATGATCCGACGGCGCCATCCCTGCACATTGGAAACGCGGTGACAATAAACAAACTTTCTCAATTCCAAAAGCTTGGCCATGAAGTTATTTTTCTCATAGGTGATTTCACTTGTATGATCGGAGATCCGACGGATAAATTAGCCACACGAAAAAAAATGACACGCGAAGAAATTTTGGAAAATGCTAAAGGATATCAAAAACAAGCAGAAGGGTATTTGAAATTTGATGGAGAAAATCCAGCGCAGATTATGTATAACAGTGAATGGAATGATAAATTAACTTTCAAAGAACTAATTGAACTTTCTTCTAACTTTACAGTTGGACAAATGATACAAAGGGATATGTTTCAAAAAAGAATGGCGGAGGAAAAACCAATTTATTTGCATGAATTTCTCTATCCTTTGACGCAAGGTTATGACAGCGTGGCAATGAATGTGGACTTGGAGATTGGTGGCAATGATCAAATGTTTAATATGCTAGCTGGCAGAACTTTACAAAAAAATATTAATAACAAGGAAAAATTTGTTTTGACGTTGAAACTCTTGGCGGATGAGACTGGCAAAAAAATGGGCAAGAGCGAAGGCAATGCAGTTTTCCTGGATCAAACTCCACAGGATATGTATGGCGCGGTGATGAGCTGGACAGATGGCACAATCGCGGTTGGTTTTGAGATGGCGACCAATATTTCAATGAAAGAAGTGAAAGAAATTGAAGAAGCTTTGAAAGATGAAAAAAATAATCCGAGAGATTTGAAAATGAAATTAGCTTATGAAATGGTGAAGATAAATTATGGAGAAGAAGCAGCGAATTTGGCGCAGGATAATTTCATCAGGACTGTGCAAAAAAAAGAAGTGCCAGACGAAGTGGCCTCTATAGAGGCTTCTATAGAAACTTCCATAGTGGAGTTGATGATGAAAGAAGGTTTGGCAGGAAGCAATAGTGAAGCCAAAAGAAAAATTGAACAAGGTGGAGTTTCACTGAATGGGGAAATCATAAAAGACATTCAAACAAAAATTTCAAAAGAGATGAATGGAAAAATTTTGAAAGTTGGCAAGCGAGAATTTCGAAAGATTGTTGTGGAATAATTTTTCAGGCCTTGCATTTTTTTCAAATTTGTGTAGAATTATCTTAGTTAATTAATAATTAAAAAGCTGAATAGTATTTTAGGTTTTTTTTCACTTCGTATTAACTTTTATATGGGGTTTACTATTTGGCTAAATATGAAAAGAAGAGATGCCAGAGAAAAAAAAATCAGTTGCCAAGAAAAGTGCCAAGACAATTAACTTTGGTCTGCACCTCACTCTTGACGGCTACGGTGGAAATCCGGACAAGTTAAACGACGGGAAGCTAGTGAAAAAAATTCTAGATGAGCTTCCGGGAAAAGTAGGAATGCACAAAATTTATGGACCGGTGACGATGGATTGTCCCGAATTCAACGAAAAGGATTCTGGGGGGCATAGTGGTTTCGTGATGATTGCGGAGAGTCACATCAGTTGTCACACTTTTCCGTGGCGGAAATTTGTGAGCATCGATGTGTACACTTGCGGAAGTTCAATGGACAAGAAGTTTATCGTGAACTATTTCAAAAAAGCGTTTGAACTCAAAAAAGTGGAACTGAATTTTATAAAACGCGGAACAAAATTTCCAGTCAAGGATTTGGTAGCGAAAGAAAAATAATCTTGAATATATAAAAAAGGCGAGGTTGCTTTTGAGCAAAACCTCGCTTTTTTATTTTTGCAATCTATGGTATAATTATAACAGTTAATAAAAACAAAATTATTTTTTTGCAATGTCTATTTTTTCTAAAATTGCAGGATTAGGAAAACCTTCTTCGGAATTTATCGTGTCACTGGATATTGGCACGGAAGTGGTCAAGGTTTTAGTTTTCAAAATTGATCCGGAAACCGGCGCAGGAATAGTTCGCGGTGTGGGGAGATCACGCCAAGGACTCAAAGACATGCATAGCGGAGCCGTTTCGGATATCTCTGGCGTGATTGTCAATTGTCGCGAAGCTATTGCTATGGCGCAAAATATGGCTGGCGCGAAAAAAGTTGAAAAAGCGATTATTGGCATTGCGGGGGAACTAGTCAAGGGTACAACGACCACAGTGCATTATGAAAGAATTAATCCAGAAATCAGAATTGATTTGCCGGAACTAAAAAATATCATTCAAAAAGTTCAAAGAAAAGCTTTTGATAGAATCAGAAGCCAATTGTCTTGGGAAACAGGACATAGCGAAATAGAAATCGAACTGATCAACGCGGTGATTGTGGATGTTCGAATTGATGGATACAAAGTTTCTAATCCAGTCGGATTTCAAGGACGCGATGTGTCAATGTCAATTTTCAATGCCTATGCGCCAATGATGCATCTCGGAGCGCTTACCAAAATTGCAGAAGAACTTGATCTTAATCTTTTGAATATTGCAGCCGAGCCATATGCGGTAGCTCGTTCGATGGGCGTGGAGGACTCTTTAGATTTTAGCGCAATTTTCATTGATATTGGTGGCGGAACAACTGATATCGCGGTGGTGCGAAATGGTGGCCTAGAAGGCACAAAAATGTTTGGCTTGGGTGGACGAGCTTTCACCAAAAGATTGGCGCAAGAACTCAATATTGGTTTTGAAGAAGCGGAAATGCTCAAAATAAAATATTCGGAAGGAAAGCTTGGGAGGGACGTGAGCGTGAAAATTGAAAAAATACTAACGGACGATTGTGACGTTTGGCTTCGCGGAATTGAGCTGACATTGTCAGAATTTTCTGAATCGGATATTTTGCCCCATCGTTTTTTTCTGTGTGGCGGAGGATCAGGACTACCTGGTATAAAAAAATCCTTGATGAGTGCACATTGGAGAAAAAACTTGCCGTTTGCTAAATCAATTGAAGTCGGATTTCTTCAGCCAAAAGATGTGGTAAATATTATTGATGAAACAGGACAGCTCAAAGATCCGCAAGACATCACGCCGATGGGGCTAGCTAACCTCGCGTTGGATTTAGCCGGAGAAGAAAAAGTAATTGCCGGAATACTTCGGCGAACAGTAAAAATGATGCAGAAATAGTAGGACTGGCTATCCCGCACAAAATTCCAATAGAAATTGATATAGCGTATGGATTTGCACGTGTAGTCGCCTTCGGCTTAGTTTATAAATAATTTAATTATTGAAAGCGAATTTTTGCGGGATGCTCATTTTTGTAGCTACTCGCTTCGCTCATAGACAAAAATGGCACATCAAACATTTTACATTGATATAGATGAAGAAATAACTTCGATCGTAGAGAGACTTAAGAAAGCTCGAGCGAGTGAAATTATTATCGTCGCACCTAAAAGAGCATTGCTTATTCAAAGCATTGTGAATTTGCGCATTCTCAAAAAAGAGGCGGATGAAAATGATATTCAACTAATGATGGTAACTCAGGATAAGCTTGGGAAAATTCTCATTGAAAAAGCTGGGATTTTTGTCCAGCAAAAAATGGACAATATTTCTGATGAGGAAATTAATCTCAATGAAGGAGAAATGACAGGCGCTCAAAATTATCCTAATGAAAATGAGATAAATGAAATAAGGGAAAGTCAAAATCGACTAAGTCAGATTGGCTCAGAAAACTATTTCAGCGAAGAGGAAAAAGCGCAATATCTGGAGGCTAATATGGAAAAAAATAGAAAAATTAAGGTAGTCAAGAAAGATGAGTCAATACAAGAAAAATTAATTAACAAGGAATTGGTATCTGGAGTGGGAAAGATTTCTGGGAAAAAAGGGACCAGAGTGAGTCTGGATATTTCTGCTCGATCAAATGTCGCCGAAGAACCAGAAGTTATTGAAAAAAGCAATATAACAAAAGAAAATAGTTTGGATCAAGAGAAAAAAATAGAAAATTTCTTCTTTCAACGCGGGGGTTTTGAAGATAAACCAAGAAAGCCACGCGCTGAAGAATTTATAAATTATGATTTATCCAAAAAAGATCACAAGGGCTTCTTGATTTTTGGACTAATTTCATCTTTGGCAGTGCTGTCTATCATCGCCTATTTGTTTTTGCCAAAAGCTACTTTGAAAATTACTGCGAAAATGAAAACTCAATCAGTTGATTCCAATATAACCGGTAGCACCAGTGTCATGTCTTCTGATTTTGAAAAAGAAATTATTCCGGCTAAAATAGTTTCAGCCGAAAGTTCTATTGCTGAAAATTTCAAATCTTCTGGCGATAAATCAGTTTCTAATCAAAAATCGCGAGGGAAAATTACAATTTACAATGAATATAATGCTAGTCCGCAACCTCTTGTGGCAACAACTAGATTTCTGAGTAGCAACGGAAAAATTTTTAGATTAGTAAATGGAGTGACAATTCCTGGAATGGAGACAGTGGGCGGAGAAACAAAACCAGGAACGGTGGAGGCGACTGTAGTTGCGGATGAAGCGGGAGAAAGTTTCAATATCGGTCCGGATAAATTTTCAATTCCTGGCTTTGAAGGTAGCGGAGCGGAAAAATATACGAAATTTTATGCCAAATCAGATACGGCAATGTCAGGCGGAGGAAGCGGAAATCAAACTGCTAATTATATAACCGACGGTGATGTGTCAGAAGCTAAAGCTAAATCACTCACAAAACTGAATGAAGAAATTAAGAATAAATTAAAAGAATCTGCAGGAGAAGATGTGGTTATCTTGGACGATGCGACGCAAGGCGATGAGCCAATTTATAAATTGTCTAATTCAAGTGGAGACGTGGTGGACACATTTCAAGTTACTATGCAAACTAAAGTTAAGGCGATTGTGGTTAGTAAGAAAGATCTAAATGAAATGGTGGCGAAAATGATTTCCAAAGCAGGTGATGGCAAGGCAGATATAGACAGCGCTTCTATAAAGCTGGATTTTGGAAAATCTAGCGTTGATTTTTCGGCTGGAACTATTGATATAAAATTTCATGCGACTGGCGAAATTATCCCAAATCTCAACTTAGAGGGGATGAAAAAAGAAATTTTGGGGAAAAATAACGAGGATTTAACGGCTTATCTAAGCACATTTTCTGATATCAAGGATGCTAACGTGGAATATCGGCCGTCATTTATAAATAGTCGTATTCCACAGATAGAAAGTCGAGTGGAGATAATACTTGACAAATAATTAAGGAAGCGATATTATGGTAGGGAAGTTAAAAATAAAGTTTCAATATATAGAGGGAATTTTTCGGTTTTCAGGAATTTGGATTGATAGTTTAGTCCCAAGACAGAAGTGAATTTCTTTCACTCGTCTTGCGAAATTCCGTCTATTTTTTGTTTTATAATGAATAATAAAGAATTAGTTAAATTAGAAGGAGAAGTTGTGGAAAATTTGCCTAGCACAACGTTCAAGGTAAAATTGGATAATGGGCATGAAATTTTGGCTCATATTTCCGGAAGAATGCGAGTGAACTACATTCGTCTTATTCCAGGAGACAGGGTTATTGTTGAAATGAGTCCATACGATTTAACTAAGGGCAGAATTACTCAAAGATTAAAATAGTAAATTAATTATGAAAGTAAGAGCATCAGTAAAAAAAATTTGCGATAAATGCAAAATTGTTAAAAGAAACAAAAAGATTTTTGTTATTTGTTCTAATCCAAAGCATAAACAACGTCAGGGCTAGTTATCTAGTTTATTAGTTTATTAGTTAAGTAGGGTATTTTTAAAAACCAATTAACTGATGAACTAATTAACTAATCAACCAAATGTTACGAATTTCAGGAGTTAATATTCCAGATGAAAAAAGAATAGTGATTTCCCTAACCTATATATATGGGATAGGCAATGCTGTGGCAGCTAAAATTTTGAAAGAGCTTGGCATTTCTCCAGATAAAAGAACCAAAGATTTGAATGATGAAGAACAAAATGCTATTCGAACTTACATAGAGAAAAAAATCAAATCCGAGGGAGAACTCAAGCATGAAGTGCGAAATAACATCAAAAGACTCAAGGAAATTGGTTGTTATCGCGGAACTCGTCATCAGAAAGGTTTGCCAACAAGAGGGCAAAGAACCAAAACGAACAATCGAACTGTGCGAGGCAACGTGAGACGAACAATGGGATCTGGCCGAGTAAAAACTGAAAAGACGTAGTCTCTACGAATTACGAATTTTTTACGAATGTACGAATATACAAATTGAAATAATTTAAGAAGAAATAATCAAATTATGGCTGAAGAAAAAAAATTAAAAACTGAAGAGAAAAAAGAATCAGAAACAAAAACTGAAGTTTTGGAAGTGGAAAAAAACGAAGAAGAAGTAGCTAAGAAAAAAATCAAGAAAGCTAAAAGACAGATTTCCAAGGGCCGAGCGACAGTTAAGTGTTCATATAACAATACTATGGTGAGTATTGCTGATTTAACCGGTGGAGTTTTGGGTTGGGCAAGTTCAGGAATGCTTGGTTTTAAGGGAGCAAAAAAAGCTACTCCATATGCCGCTACTCAAGTGGTGGCTAATGTAAGTGAAAAAGTGAAAAAATATGGACTAACAGAGTTGGAAGTTTTTGTTAAGGGTGTGGGAAGCGGTAGAGAAGCTTCCATACGTGCTCTCGCTAATAATGGATTTGATTTAACATTAATCAAGGATGTGACCCCGATTCCACACAATGGATGTCGGGCGAAAAAACCTAGACGAATATAAAGTTTATGGCACGAGATATACAAGCAAAATGTAGAAAATGTAGAAGGGCTGGAGAAAAGCTTTTTATTAAAGGTGACAGATGTAACGGACCTAAATGTGCTATGGTAAAACGGGCTTATGCGCCGGGAGTTCATGGCAAGAAAATAAAGCGCGGACTTAGTGAATACGGAATGCAACTTGCAACAAAACAGAAGATAAAAAGAATGTACGGAGTCTTGGAAAAACAATTCAGAAAACATTTTGAAGAAGTAAAAAGCAAAAAAGGAATCACGGGCGATTTGCTTTTGGCTCGTTTGGAAATGAGACTAGATAATGTGGTATATCGAATGGGCTTAGCCAGTTCAAGATCCGGAGCCCGTCAATTAGTTAATCATGGGCTAATTAGCGTGGAAGGAAAAAAAGTGACTATTCCGTCATATGAAACTAAAATCGGGCAAACTATTGGATTGAATAAGGCTAAAACAGAACGAAATTATTTCAAAAATATAGAGCAAGCTTTGAAAAATAAAAAAGATTTTCCAGCTTGGGTAAGTTTTGACGCTGATAAAAAAGAAGGAAAAGTTACGGGGCAACCACAAAGAATGGATATCGGAGTAAATGTTGACGCCCAAATTATAGTGGAATATTATTCTCGATAAATTTAAAATATTTACGAACTATGAAATTAAAAAATTCGTAATTCGTAAAGAAAAACTATGCAAATATCACTTCCTCAAAAACCTAAATATGTTTCTTCGGACAAAAAAACGGCTACTTTCGAAATTGAAGGTTGCTATCCGGGGTATGGAACAACATTGGGTAATGCTCTTCGCAGAGTGCTTTTGTCTTCTCTTTCTGGGGCAGCCATCGTTTCTGTTAAGATAAAAAATGTTAAACATGAATTTTCTACTATTCCAAATGTAGCGGAGGATATTATTCAGATTATCTTGAATTTGAAGCAAGTGAGATTTAAACTTTATGGCGAGGAAAATGTGAAAGTTAATTTGAAAGTTAAGGGTGAAAAGAAAATAACTGCTGATATGATAGAATGTCCTTCTAATGTGGAAGTGGTTAATGGCGATGCTTCTATCGCTTCTATCACTAGTCCAAAAGGTGAAGTTGAAATAGAAATGGAAATTTCTAGCGGAATTGGTTATATCCCAGTGGAACAACAAGATCGCGAGAAAAAAGAAGTTGGTGTGATCGCAGTAGATGCAATTTATACTCCAATTCGAAGAGTTAACTATACCATTTCTAATATGCGCGTGGGAAAAAGAACTGATTTTGAAAAGATAAGCTTAGAAATAGCAACAGACGGTAGTATCGACCCACAAGAAGCTTTTTTGAAATCAGTAGAAATTCTCGTGGAACAATTCTCCATGCTCAAAGATTTGGAAAAAGCTGGTAAGGAAAAGGAAATTGTTGCTCCGGAAAAAAAGGAAGTTGAAGCAGAAGTGAAAAAAGTCGAAAAAGATCCGAACATAATTGAAATTGCTGATTTGAAAAGTCTCTCAACTAGAACTCTAAATGTTTTAGAAAAAGCAAAAATCAAAAATGTTGGTGATATCGTAAAGTTAAACGAGGATGAAATTACTAATCTGGATGGAATGGGAGCAAAAGGCATCAAAGAAATTAAAAAAGCTGTAGGTGATTTCGGTTTGAATCTAAAAAAAGCGGAATAGTTTTATAGTAAATAGTAATTAGTAGCTAAAACAATGCAACACAAGAATAAAACAAAGGAATTTGGCAGAACAACAAGTCAAAGAAAGGCAATGTATAAAACAATGCTAGGTAGTTTGATTATGCGAGAAAAAATTCAAACAACTGAGGCTAAGGCCAAAGAACTCAAAGCCAGAATTGACAAAGTGATTAACAAGGCCAAACTTAGCAATGATGAAAAGAAAAAACTTAGCATCAGAAGAGATTTGATAAAGTATCTTCCGGAGATGGCTATCAAGAAAATCACTGGAGAATTTTTGAAAAAATTTGAAAAGAAAAATTGTGGCTATACAAGAGTGATAAAACTAGCTCCAAGAAAAAGCGATGGAGCAAGAGTTGCGGTAATTGAATTTATATAATTATGAAAACAATCAACAGAAAATATCATTTATTTGATGCAAAAAAAGAAAATCTCGGCAGAATGGCAACGAAAATTGCGACAGTTCTTCGGGGTAAAAACAAGGTTGATTTCACTCCTAATATTGATGGTGGTGATTTTGCTGTAGTTATAAACACTGACAATTTGCAGGTGACTGGCAATAAAATGGATGGGAAACTATATCACCATTATAGCGGTTATCCAGGCGGGATTAGAAGCGTGAAACTCAAGGATCAAATTGAAAAAGATTCTCGAGAAGTTATAAAGACAGCTGTCTATGGGATGTTGCCGAAAAATAAATTGAGAGATTTGATGATAAAAAGACTTTTGACATATAAAGATGATAAGCATGAGCACAAGATTTCGTAATTAGTAGAGAAAAAACATTATGCCAACAAAGAAAATTATAAAAAAAGAAGAGGAAAAAGCTCCTAAAAAGGAAGTTGCTAAAAAAGGACTTTATTTTTATGCAGTCGGCAGAAGGAAAACTGCCATAGCTAGAGTTAAGATTTTTCCATCTGACATTGCTCAAAATACACTCACTATAAATGAAAAGAAATTTGAAGAATATTTTCCAGTGAGTCGCTGGCGAGATTTGGCGAAAGCCCCGTTGGCTTTGGCAGGTGAGGGCGCAAAATTTAGCGTAGAAGCGAAAGTATATGGCGGAGGAATAAGTGCGCAAGCTGACGCAGTAAAACTCGGGATTGCCAGAGCGCTTGTGCTTTTTGACAAAGAATTGAAAAAAGCTTTGAAAGGAGAAAAATATCTAACCCGTGATCCGCGAGAAGTGGAACGCAAGAAATTCGGCCTCAAAAAAGCCCGCAAAGCCCCACAATGGGCGAAACGATAGTAGACTTTTATTTATGTATTTCTCAAAACACTCGTCATTTGGCGGGTGTTTTTTACTATAAATTTAATTATAACAAAAAAAGACGGAAATTAATCCGTCTTTTTTGCTATAAAAAGCTATATTATTTTTTCTTTTTAGAAACTACTTTCTTGATTTCGGCCTTAGTTTTAACAACCTTCTCTTTCTTGGGTGTTTTGGCTACTTTTTTGGCTGCAGCTTTTTCGGCTAATTTCTTGAATCGATCAACTCGACCCGTAGCGCCCATTTCTTTCTTTTTGCCGGTATAGAGTGGGTGGCAAGCGCCACAAATTTCAATTTTCATTTCTGGCACGGTTGAACCAGTTTCAATCACGCTACCGCAAGAACAGGTTATTTTTGCGTCAGAATAGTACTTAGGATGAATGTTTTTCTTCATAAGGTTAAGTGAGTTTTAGTTGTTTATACTAAGATAATTTAGCACAGCCTTTGAGAATTGACAAGGGGCGCCGTGGATGATATATTAGATAAGTCGTTTTATTTGATATAAGACGGCTAAAACACATACTTTCTTTGGATTCCGTCCTGATCCCGAAAAAGGGATTTTAGGAGTTCAGCTTTTTAGTAAGCCAAGAGAGAGTAGCGGGATAATTAATTAAGGAAAAAACAATGGAAGAAAATAAGAAAGAATCGACCGTAATGGTTGATCAAAACGCTCCAGCTAAACAGCCGGTAGTTGATTGTTTCTCCGATTTAGATTTTTCTAAATTGGAAGTGACGCTTGAAGAAATGTTTAAGAATGGTGTTCATTTTGGACATCATAAATCAAGGAAGAGTCCAAAGATGAATAAATTTATCTTTGCAACCAAGGATAATATTAATATTTTGAATTTGGAAAAAACCAAAGAGAGACTCGAAGATGCCATGAAATTTATCTCTAAAATAATTTGCGAAAACCAAGAAATACTTTTCGTTGGAACAAAAAAACAAGCTAAAAAAATAGTAGAATCCGCTGCGAAGAAATGTGGTATGCCAAGCGTCACAGAAAGATGGCTGGGTGGAACTTTCACTAATTTTTCAGTAATTTCTGGTCGTACCAGATATCTTCGTGAAGGATCAGAAAAACAACAAAAGGGTGAATTTGCCAAATACACCAAATTTGAACAAATGAAAAAAGCAGAAGAATTGGAAAGATTGGAAAATAAGATGGGTGGAATAAGAGAAATGATGAAATTGCCAGGGGCTGTTTTTATCGCCTCAGTAATGGAAGATAACATTGCTTTGAAAGAAGCGAAAAACAAGGGTATTCCAGTTATCGCTTTGGTGGACACCAATATTGATCCAACGGATGTGGATTATCCAATTCCAGCTAATGAAGACGCTGTTTCATCCTTGAAATTGATGCTAGCCTATATCACAAAAGCAGTTTTGGATGGCAAAGAAAAAAAAGAAAAATCAATCATTGAAGAAAAAGTAATTAGCGAAAAATAAATTTATGTTAGATAAAATAAAAAAATTAAGAGAACAAACTGGGGCAGGAATGGTTGACATTAAAAAGGCTCTGGAAGAAGCAAACGGTGATGAAACAAAAGCTATTGAAATACTTCGTAAGCGCGGAAAAGAAAAAGCTTTGAAAAAATCCGAGAGATCGACGCAAGAAGGGGTTGTGGTAAGTTATATCCATTCAAACAAAAAAGTAGGAGCTATAATCAAACTCCTTTGCGAAACTGATTTCGTGGCTAAGAATGAAGAATTTGGAAAATTAGCACAGGACATTGCTATGCATATCACAGCTATGAATCCAAAATACATAAAACCAGAAGATGTTTCGTCAGAAATTGTGGATAAGGAAAAGGAAATTTGGATTGAACAATTGAAAAATGAAGGTAAAAGCGAAAACCTGATGCCAAATATTTTGGCAGGAAAAGAAAAAAAATTCCGCGAAGAATTGTCGCTTATGACACAACCATTTGTCAAAAATCCAGATCAAACTATTGGCGACTTAGTGAAAGAAAAAATTGGAAAAATTGGAGAAAATATTCAGGTGGGAAAGTTTTATCGAATAGAACTATAAAAACTATATGGCTAATGTTTTAGTTTCTATATATTCTTGGGAAAATCCTAAGATTTATAGAAGCAATATTGAACTGAAAAAAGATGACAAAGTCATTATTCCAATGGAAAACGGGAATGAACTTGGAATAGTTTTGGAAATTGATGTTAAGACTAAAGATGATTTAAAAGAAGATGTAGTGAGAAAAGCGACGAAAAGAGACGCGGAAACTTATGAGAAATATGAAAAAGAAAAGGATACTTTGCTGGATAGATGTCGAAAAGAGATAAAAGAAAGTCAACTGCCAATGAAGGTGATTGATGTTAGGATAAGTTTGGATGGCAAGCAGGCTACTTTTGTTTTCACGGCGGATGGTCGAGTGGATTTCCGAGAATTAGTCAAGGTTCTTTCTAAGGATTTCAAAAAATCGATTAGGATGCAACAAATTGGTTCTCGAGATGAAGCGAGAAAGTTGGGAGGTTATGGAATTTGCGGGCGTGAATTTTGCTGTGTTAATTTTCCGGGAAGTATTCCGAGTATCACTACTGATATGGCGAGAGTTCAGCAAATTGCGCATCGAGGAACGGAAAGAATTTCTGGTCTTTGTGGAAGACTGATGTGCTGCTTAGCTTATGAGGCTGATCAATATCGAAGCCTCTTGGAAGGAATGCCAGAGCTCTATAGTATTATAAATACCAAAGAAGGCAGGGGAACGGTTGTGGAAATAAATGCGATGACGCAAGAGATAAAAATAAAATTAGAAAGTGGTAAATACGTGGCTATAAAAAAAGAAGATATTAAATAAGGTAGGCGAATTAATATTATGTTGTATACAATTATTCCTCCAATACTTATCGTGGTTAGCCTTGTTGGTATAATAGTATTTTTAGTGAAAAAAGCGCCAGAGGTAGCTAATTTGGAAAAAGAAGAAAGTCCAGCTCAAGGCGGAATGATTTCTGCAAAGAAAAGTATTTGGTCAATATTGAGAAAAAAAAATATCGAAGAGCATAAGGATTTCAAGCATAAAACACTTCTGTTTTTGGAAAAAACCACCAAAAAAATGAAAGTATTTTTTTTGAAAATGGAAAACATGTTTACCAACTGGGGAGAGTCAATTAGAAACAAAAGAAAAGCTCGAGAAGAGGAGCATGTTGTGAGAGCACTAGAATTAATTAAAGAAAATAAATTTTCCAAAGAAGCAGAAAATAATGACGTGCCGGAAAATATTAAAGAAGAAGAAAAAGAAGAAGTTAAAATAGAAAAAAAAGATATTTTGGAAAAGATATTAGTGGAGAGAATTGCGACAAATCCAAAAGACATCGAGGCATATGAAAGATTGGGAGAATATTATTTCGAAATTGAAAATTGGAATTATGCCAAAGAATGTTATAAGCAAGTTTTGAAATTGAATCCAAGGAATATTGGAATTAGAAGTAAGATGAGAAAATTGGAAAGAATGTTGAGTAAATAATTTATTTTATATACGCCGAAGTAGCTCAATGGCAGAGCAACTGTTTTGTAAACAGTAGGTTATCGGTTCAACTCCGATCTTCGGCTCAAGGTGGGTCGGTGGCAGAGTTCCGCCCAAGGCGGATCAGCCTAGGGCTGAGGTCAAATGAGTTATAAATAATCAAAATAAATGTATTACGTCTACATTATTTATAGTAAAAAACTCAAAAAATTTTACACCGGATTCACGAATGATTTAAAAAGACGAATTGCTGAGCATAAAGGAGGTGCTTCTAACTTCACTCAACAAGTTGATGATTGGATGTTGGTTTATTACGAAGCGTTTTGTGATAAGAAAGATGCTAAGACAGAGGAGGAATTTCTTAAAACGGGAAGAGGTAGAGAGAGGAGAAAATATTTATTTAAAAATTTTATAGAAAATAGAGAATAATTTAGATGGGTCGGTGGCAGAGTGGTCAAATGCATCAGACTGTAAATCTGACGCCGCAAGGCTTCGGGGGTTCGACTCCCTCCCGGCCCACAAGGAAAGGGGTCGGGGAAACGTGAGTTTCCCCGTGGTGGAAATATTAAAACCGCAAGGTTTTAAAGAAGCGCGATAGCGCTGACGCCGTTGTAGCTCAGTTGGTAGAGCATTTCCATGGTAAGGAAAAGGTCCGCAGTTCGATTCTGCGCAACGGCTCGAAGCTGGGAACTATAAATAATAATAATTTTAATTTTATGGCACGAGAAAATTTAGCGAAGATGAAATGCGAAGTTTGCAAAACTGTAAATTATTTCACTTCAAGAAACAAGAAGAAATTGAAAGAAAAACTCGCAATGAAAAAACATTGCAAGAAATGCAAAACTCATACAATGCATAAGGAAGTTAAATAGGAAAAATTGGCGTGCCTGCCAAACTTTCTTATTTTGTTATATTATTTCTCAACTAAGAATTAAGATTATCTAACTGAAACAGTTGAAAAATTGTGGTAAGATAGGAAAGTTAGGCAGGCGGGATTCGTACAGTGGTAGTACGCCGGTCTCCAAAACCGGTGACGTAGGTTCGATTCCTACATCCCGTGCATAAGCAGAGCAGTCTTTCAAAAGAAGGCTGTTTTTGTTTTGTTGCGAGACTTGAGAAAATGTTTAGTTGGTGATATCATAGGGATATCTTAAGAATAATAATTATGAACAAATCTAATCTTGTTTTTCTTGATACAGAAACGACTGGAAAGGGACCAAATGACAGGCTATGTCAGGTGGCCTATAGTTTCAATGGAGAAGAATTCGATGCTCTTTTCAAGCCTCCCATCTCAATTCAAGTAGAGGCGATGGCAATTACCCACATTACAAACAAAATGGTGGAAGACAAAGAAGTCTTTATCGGTTCGGAATTTCAAAAAAAACTGTTGGATATTTTTTCGAAAGAAAATATTCTAGTGGCGCATAACGCGCAGTTTGATGTGGATATGCTCAGAAAAGAAAATATTGAAGTTGAAAATTACATTGATACTTTGAAAATTGCACATCATCTAGACAAGGAAGGAAAAATTCCCAAGCACGGTTTGCAATACTTGAGATATTTTCTTGATCTAGATATTTGCGACGTGGTTCCTCATAGTGCATTGGGAGATGTGAGGGTTTTGGAAAAACTTTTTGAGAGACTTTTTCAAAAAATGTTGGTTGAATTTAAAGAAGAATCTGCGGTCATTGATGAAATGCTCAGAATTTCGGCTTTGCCAATTTTGATGAAAAAATTTCCTTTTGGGAAATATAACGGAGCGCTGGTTTCTGATATCGCCAAAACCGATCCGGGATATTTGCGCTGGTTCTTGAATAAAAAAATTGAAGAGAGAGAGCAGGGCGGAAATAATGATGAAAATTGGATTTATACATTTCAGCATTATTTGGGATTAGATATGGGGGAAAGGTAAATAAGATTAAGTAAGTTTATATGTCTTGGATAACTTATACTCGCGGTACAATTCCTACTTATAGAGCTGCTTTATTTTTGCAGGGATTGAAAGACGGAAATCTTAAGGAAAAAAATTATGACTACCTTAAACTTTTAGTTTCCAATGAGGGGCAAAAGATCTGGAAATTACTTGAACCAAGCCAAAGGCAGATAAAAATCGTGCTGGTTTTGATATTGTCACTGGAAGCAGTTCGCTTGATCGGGCCGTATCTTTTGAAAATAATTATTGACAAAATTACCACTTTCGATGTCCAAGAAATAAATATTATTTTGGTGCTTATAGTAGTGATGTTTTTGATTAATCAGTTTGTTTCCATTGTTGATTATTTCGCGGATCGAAAAATTTTTGTGGTTTTGACGGATGCAGTCACATATTTGTCGAATAATGCTCACAAAAAAATGGTTTTTTTGAGTTTGGGTTATCACGAGAAAGAAAACACTGGAAGTAAGATTATAAAAATAAGTCGCGGGGTGGATAAAATAGAAAATCTTTTTGGAAATTTTTTCTGGGAAGTGGCGCCAACTATTTTCCAAATTGTTCTCACTACAGCCACACTTTTTTGGGTGAATTGGATATTTGGAATTATTATTTTGATTTTTGTTCCTGCTTTTGTTCTTTTGACGCTACGAGTCAATAAGATGGTTTTCCCTTTTCGCATGAAAAGATTTAACAATCAGGAAATAGCGGCAGGACTAATGACGCAATCGATCATCAACATTAATACCGTCAAATCTTTTGTGCAGGAGCTTCGAGAATATCGGCAATTTTCTGTTGCCACACAAAATGTCAAGAATAATGTTATGGAAGAATACGGGAGGATATTGAAATATAATATTGCGAGAAATTTAGTCATTGATTTGGGTCGTGGGTTTGTTTTGCTATTTGGAATTTATTTGGTAATCAAGGGACACATCACAGTGGGAAGTTTGGTTTTTGTTTATACTATTTCGGAAAAAGCCTTAGTGTCACTGTTTAGAATTTCTCGATTGTATGATCGAATTATGGAATCAGCCGAAGCGGTGGAAAGACTCTATGATTTGTCGCTGGAAGAATCTGAAATCGAAAATATAAAAGGAGGGATAAAACCAAAAAGTATTGAGGGCACTGTGGAATTTAGAAATGTTGATTTTGTCTATAAGGAAAGTTCAGCCAAAGCATTGGACGGCGTGAATCTCACAATTTGTTCAGGTGGCGTGACAGCACTCGTCGGACCATCCGGCGGTGGAAAAACCACAGTAGCTCGAATGATATATCGTCATTACGATCCAACTAAAGGAGAAATTTTGCTAGACGGAAAAAATTTGAAAGAATATGATCTGTATGCTTTTCGCAAATTTATCGCGATTGTGGCGCAAGAAGTGGAAATTTTCAATTCAACTGTCAAAGAAAACATTGCTTATGCTAAACCCAATGCTAGCTTAGCTGAGATAAAGGCGGCAGCGAGAATTGCCAATGCGGAAGAATTTATCACTCAACTTAAAGACGGCTATGACACAATCGTAGGAGAACGGGGGATAAAACTTTCTGGTGGACAAAGACAGCGCCTTGGAATCGCAAGGTCGATTTTGGCTAATCCACGAATTTTGATTTTTGATGAAGCGACTTCAAGTCTAGATTCCTATTCGGAAAAATTGATCCAGGACGCGATGGAAAAAATTCGCAAGAATAGAACCGTGATTATAATTGCCCATCGTTTGAGTACGATCAAAAAAGCCGACAAAATTATCGTTTTGGAAAATGGGAAAGTAGCAGAAGAGGGAAGTCACACGGAACTTTCTAGAGTTCAAGGCGGGCTATATCAGAAGCTTATTAATTTGCAGAATATGGGGGACATAGAATAGCTCGGTGGTCTTGTTTTTTGAATAATTTAAACTCAAGATTTTATTTTCTTGCCAAAAATTTCCCTCAATCAACGGCGTCCAATGGAAATTTTTGGAGAAAAGAAACTCTTTCAAACAATAAATTATTTCAAAAAACAAGACCACCTCACCGGGAGAGAGAAGGAAAGAAAAAAGTAAAAATTATGTATTCACAACATTTAAACAATCTAATAATTTCGGCGGATGATTTTGGGATAAGCGAGGAGGCTAATCGGGCGATTTTGGAATTGGCGCGAGAGAAAAAAATTGATCGAGTGGCGGTGATGATGGGTGGCAAGATTTCCAAAAATGAAAGCAATGATCTTTTGGAATCAGGAGTGAAAATTGATATTCACTTACATCTTTTGGGGCATAATTTTTTTGATAAAAGAGAAAAAGAATCAGAGAGTGGAACAACTAAAAGAATCGCAATTTTTTTGCTTGATTTTTTGACTGGTTGGTATGGTTCGGCTAAAGTGAAAATAATTTGGAAAAAACAAATTGAAGAATTCAAAACTATTTTTGGAAGGTATCCAGATGGGATAAATTCGCACGAGCACATTCATTTTTTCCCGCCACTCTTCAAAACTGCACTAAAAATAAAAGAAGAATTCAAAATATCATATATTCGATTAGGAAAGCTAAAGAATTTCAAAAAATTCGGTAAAGTAGCTTTTATTTTAGACAAGTTAAGGTTGATGAATTTCAGAAGAAATTTGCTTTTTCTCACACCCCTTGGTATAGCAAGAAGTTATCCGTTTGAGCTCAATACCTCAGATTTTTTAGTGAGTTTTGATTGGATAAAAAACGAAGAAGAATTTTTTGAAAAGCTAATTGAAAAAACTCAAACAGAAATTGTTTTTCATCCGGAGCGAAAAAATGAGTATGATTTTTTGATGAAGAATTTTTGATTCTTTACTTTCTTTGTCAGCAAAGAAAGTAACAAAGAAACTGCCGACCCGTACTTGTGCTGTCAGAATTTCTAATCTCATTCGCTAAAATTTATAACTCGGCCCGACCAAATGCGTCGGGCCTCAAACAGAATAAATTTCTTAACGCTCATTCGATTGAAATTCTGAAACGCGCTGCGCAATGGGCGGTATAAAATGCAGAGGTGATTTTTTCTAACAAATTCAGCCTTGCGACGGCGACGATAAAAATTGAAGTTTACGAACGTTAAGAATTTACTCATTCTGTGCCTAATGGGAGCTAGTAAATTTAGTGAGTAAACTGAAAATTTGTCGGAGACGAAATTTGGCTGAGAGTTTTTCTTTTGATACTTTTCTTTTTGCGGAAAAAAGAAAAGTATGAGAGGAATTTCTTAACGCGAAAAAGTTTCAATTTATGTCTTTCTATTTCGCAAGGGTGGGATTAAATACGGAATATAAAAAATACACTACCATTTGCCTATATATGGCAGTGAAAAAAATAAATAAAAAACAGGCTTCAAGAGTCTGTTTTCTTATCGGTCTTTTTTATTTTAACTCTCTAGTGATATCTTCTATTTTTATAATCTTACTTTCTTTCTCGTTTCTTTTTTTAATTTTTACCCCGCTGGAAAACAAGATATAGTTATTTGTCTTTATAATAAAGTTTCTATCTTTTTATTTTCTAATAGCACCATTACTTTTAACCAGATATTTATAAGTTGTAAGTTCTTTATATCCAAACGGTCCGCGAGCATGAAGTTTTTGTGTGCTAATACCAATTTCTCCTCCCATGCCATACTCGCCACCATCACCAAATTGAGTAGAAGTATTGTGATAGAGACAAGCAGCATCAACTTTTCGATAAAAATCCGCTACTTGTTTTTTGTTTTCGGTGATAATCGCTTCGCTATGACCAAGACTGTGCTGTTGAATATGAGAAATAGCTTCTTCGAAATTTTTTACGGATTTTATTGCTAGAATATGATCTAAAAATTCAGTATCAAAATCAAGCGACGCGGCTTTCCTTAAATTAGGATAATTTAACTTTTTTAGAAATTTATAGGAATTGTTATCAGCCCGCAATTCAACTTTTTTTTCGGCAAGTTCTTCCGCAGATAAAGATAAAAATTTATCTAAAATATCTTCATGCAACAATATAGTATCGAGGGCATTACAAATAGAAACTCTCCTTTCTTTAGCATTGAGAATAACTTTTTTAGCCAAATTCAAATCAGCGCTTTTGTCTATATAAGTGTGCACGACAGAAGCGCCTGTTATAATCACGGGGACTTGAGAATTTTTTGAAACGAATTCAATAAGACCTTTCCCTCCTCTGGGAATAACACAGTCTATATTTTTATTTATAAGAATTTCAGAAACCTGCTCTTTTTTCAATCCAGCAAGATTATTTATGATATTTGGATTTAAATTATTTTCTTTGAGGATCTTTTTAATCAAAACAACCAAAACTTTATTAGTATTTTCTATTTCTTTTCCGCCTTTAAGAACTAATGCATTCCCACTTTTAAAACATAATGAAAAAGCGTCGATAGTAACATTAGGTCGGGATTCGTAAATTATAGCGATAAGCCCCAAAGGAAAAATTACTTTTTTAATTTCAATACCACTTGGTCTTTTTACTTCCGATATAATTTTAAAAAGATTATCTTCTCCTATAGCTATAGTTCTAATTGCTTTGGCCATGTCTAATATCCTAGCTTCATTAAGCATCAAACGTTCAACAAGACTTTCATTTAGAAATTTTTTTCTGGCTATTTCAATGTCTTTCTGATTTTCAATTAAAATTTTTTTAGATTTTTTTTTGATTTGGTCGGCAAGGATGAGGAGGATTTTCTTTCTCTGAAAACTGCCAAGCTCCAAAAGCTCTTTTGAGGATTTTTTGGTTTCCGTTATTATTTTTTTGAGTTTATTTGATTTCATAAGAAGATAATTCCTCTGAGCGCTTTTTAGCTTTTTGGATAGCGCGTTGCCAAAGAGAATAGAAATTAGTAATATCAATCTCTTCAAGAGCTGCCTCGGTGGTTCCTTTTTTCGATTTTACTCGTGCAATAAGTTCTTCAAGATTGACATTTTTTTCATTTCTAATATAAGCTATTGATCCCTCGATTGTTTTAATAACCGCTTCTCTCGCACTTTTATCATCAAAACCAATCTTTTTAGCCGCTTTTTCTAGAGCATCAATAAAAAGAAAAACGTAAGCAGGTCCAGAGCCAGAAATAGCAGTAACACTATCAAGCATTGATTCATTTTTAAAATAAAGGCTTTCTCCAAACTTAGAAAATATACCCCTAATCATTTTCAACTCTGACGAATTAATAAATTTTTCGTTAGCGCACCATCCAATAACTGATTTCCTAACTCGAAGAGCCAGATTTGGCATTGCTCGAATTATTTTATTAGTACCAAATATGCGACCAATATTTTTGACTTTTACCCCAGCCATAATAGAAATCAAAATTAATTTAGAATTATTTATTTTTATAACTGGCAGATTATAAAAATCCTGAGGTTTTATGCAAATAAAAACAATATCGGATTTCTCAAACAATTCTTGGGCATCCTTAAGACATTTAGCGCCTGAGATTTTTGTTATTCCAAGTGAATGAATAAAAAAATTATTATTCAATTCTTCTCTAAGTAAAGAAAAAATAATTTGGCCCATATTTCCAAAACCAAGAATTCCTATATTTTTAGATTTTTTAAAATTTTTCATGTAGTTGATTTTTTTCACACCTCTTGGAATTGCAAGAAGTTATCCCTTTGAAATCAATGCTCCAGATTTTTTGGTGAGTTTTGATTGAATAGAAAGTCCCGAAGAATTTTTTGAAAATATAATTGAAAAAACTCAGACGGAATTAGTTTTCCATTCAGAGCGAAAAAATGAATATGAGTTTTTGATGAAGAATTTCTAGTTTATTTCTTTTGTGATATCTTCTATTTTCACGATTCGACTTTCTTTCTCATTTCGTTTCTTGATTTCTGCTCCGCCATTTTTCAAAGATTTTTTGCTAATAACAACGCGGTAGGGAATGCCGATGAGATCGGAATCGGCGAATTTTTCTCCGGCCGAAACTTCTCGATCATCATAAAGAACTTCAACGCCACTTTTAATTAGATCATTATAAATATTTTCAGCTTCTTCGTTTTTACCAAGACTTATTAAATGTACTTTGAAAGGCGCCACAGATTCTGGCCAAAGGATACCCTTGTCGTCGTTATATTTTTCAACTATAGTGGCGACTGTTCGATCAACTCCAATGCCGTAACATCCCATATAATAGAATTTTTCTTGTCCATCATTATCCACAAATTTAGCATTCATTTTTTTGCTGTAATGATAGCCAAGTTGAAAAATATTTCCGACTTCTATCCCCTTGTCTTCTTTGAGGATGCTTCCATCTAAGCTTTCAAATTCACTTTTCGCCATTGCAATATCACCCTCAATTTCAGTTTTGAAATCTCGATCAATATTGACATTCATTAAATCCAAATTTTTCTTATTAGCTCCGCCGTAGGCATTTTTTATGGTGCGAAGTGATTCGTCTGCAATAACTTTGACTTTTTTATCGATTCCAACTGGAGAAATGAATCCCGGTTCGCTTCCAATAGCGCGAACTTCTTCATCAGTTGCCATGCGAAGATCAATAGCGCCGGAAATGTTTTTGAGCTTGGTCTCATTTACATCCAAATCTCCTCGAATAATAGCTAGAATATATTCTCCTTTTTCATTTATAAACAGGACATCTTTAATTTGTTGCCAAAGAGGCAGATTGTGAAACTTAACGCCATCTTCCATGGTCTTTCCGCGATTAGCTTCAACTTCTCGTAGTTCTTTTTCTTCCTCAGTATTATTTTTGTCTTCTTTTTTGAATTTGGCAGTGTCTTCATGTGAGGCATATTTTCCATCTTCTGAAATAAAAAATTTACTTTCTCCAACTTCTGATTTTACTACAAATTCATGACAATAATCTCCACCAATATAACCATTGTCAGATTCAACTACGACTGTTTCAAGTCCTAGGCGGTTAAAGATGTTCATATAGGTATCCCACATTTTTTGATATTCCTTTTTGAAATCTTCTTCGTCGGCGTGAAAAGAGTAGGCATCTTTCATGAGGAATTCTCGCACGCGAAGTAGTCCACCGCGAGCGCGCATTTCATCGCGAAATTTTTGAGAAAATTGGTAGATGTTAAATGGTAAATCTTTGTAGCTGATATTATATTTTCTAACTAAATCTACCATCATCTCTTCCGCTGTTCCGCCTAATACAAAGCCACTGCCATTGCGATCTTTGATGGTCATCAATTCAAAGCCAACCGATTCTGTGCGGGCAGTTTCTTTCCAAAATTCAAGGGGATGAAGTACTGGAGTAATGAGTTTTAACGCCCCAGCCTTATTCATTTCTTCTTCAATTATTTTGATAACTTTATCTCGCACTCTCATTCCAAGAGGCAAGAAATAATAGCGTCCGGCGACTGATTCGCTGATAAATCCAGCCTGAATCAAGAATTTATGACTGGCAATTTTTATGTCAGCGGAAACTGTTTTTGAAGTTTTGGTGAAAAGTTGTGATTGTTTCATAATATTTTTTAGATATAATTATAGACTAATAATTGCATAAATAAGACAAAAAATCAACAATGTTCCTTAAAGTGTGAAAACTGTGCCAAAATTTTTCTCATTGGCTAAAGCCCGAAGAATGAAATCTTTTTCTTTTCCGGGAACAAGAATAGCCCGGATTCCTTTTTTTGCGATTTTGTTTAATATTTCTATTTTTGTTTTCATTCCATCATCGCCATGACCAAGCGCACTTCCTTTTTTGGCATAACTAAGAATTTTTTTGATCTCATTTATTTTTACCCGATGGATTATTTTTCCATTATTATCCAGTAGACCTTTTTGACTAAAACCAATAATAGCTACATCAGCCTTAACAAGCGAACAAGTCAAGAAAAAAAGCTTGTCATTGTCGGCGCAAATTTCTAAGGCTTTCAATTCTTCACTGTCTACGGCGTCATTCCCGTTGATAATCGGAATGACTTTTTCTTGAAAAGCTTCAATTAGTGTTTTTTTAGTGACTCTATTATTGCTAATAAGTTCTCTATCTGTCAGGAGAAATTGTGCAGTTTCAAGTTCATGACTTTTGAAATTTTTTGAATAGTAATCGATAATTTTTATTTGACCTATGGCAGAGCGCAAATTTTTTGAGCGATATTTTTTAGGATCACTGGCTACAGCGCCAGAAGAGACGATAAATACTTCATGATTATTTTTCAGGAGCTCAGCTACTTGAAAACATATTTTTGAAATTAACGCTTTATTGATTTCTCCTTGATTGCTAGTCAGAAGAGATGATCCTAGTTTTATTCCGATACGCATATTATTTTTAGAGTTAAAAATTAAAAAAACAAAAACAGCCCACTCAAGGCTGTCTGATAAAGTTCAATTTTTGTGTAATTTTAAACGCTAACAAACAACCTCAAGAATGATTTTGGGTTGATCGGTTGCGGTAATGATTTTGTTAGGTTCTTTTTCATAAGCCAAATATAGCATAATGTTATTTTTTGTCAAATTTGGATTATTGTTATAGTATAGATAATAATATTGATTTTAAGCTTTATGCATTTACCAAACTATAAAGACGGTAGCATTGTTAACTTAATGAGCTCGATAAACAAGGCTTTCGGTGGAAGGTCGTCTTATCAACCACTTAAGAATTTTGATATCGCGGATATTTCAAAGAAAAATATAGTTTTGATTATTATTGATGGTCTGGGATATGAATATTTGTCAAAACATGGAAGGGAAAATTTTTTGTATAAAAATCTTAGAGGGAAAATAACTTCTGTGCTTCCGTCAACCACAGCTTCCGCTATGACAAGTTTTATGACGGGCGTTGCTCCTGGACAGCACGCACTTACGGGATGGTTTATGTATCTGAAGGAATTAGGAATAGTCACAAGAACCTTGCCTTTTGAATCACGAGCTGGAAATCTTAAATTAGAGGAAGGAAAAATAAAATTCGAGGATATCTATAAAGAAAAAAGTTTTTTTGAAGATTTGAAAGCGTCCTCATTTTATGTTGGAAACAAAAAATATATAGATTCGCAATATACTCAAACAGTCACGAAAGGAGCGCGAAAATTAGCCTTTTCAAATATAAATGAATTTTTCGAAAAAATTATTTCAGCTTTGGATAAAAAAGGCAGAAAATTTATATTTGCCTATTGGGCTGAATTTGATTCAATTTGTCACAGAAAAGGAACAGATAGCAAGGAAGCAAAAAAACATTTTGAAATGTTGGATAAAAAAATAGCAATTCTTTCAAAATCTTTGAAAAATAAAAATACCGCGATTATCATAACAGCTGATCATGGGCTGATTAACACGAAAGAAAAAAGCAGGTTTATCAAATTAGAAAATCATCCAAAATTCATAGAAACTCTTTCAATGCCTCTTTCGGGTGAGCCTCGTTTTGTCTATTGCTACGTGAAACCTTCAAAGATAAAACAATTTGAAAATTATGTGAAAACCAAATTCAAGAATGTTTGCAGTGTGCACAAAAGTTCTGATTTGATCAAGAAAAATTATTTTGGTTTATTTGAGTATAGTGAAAATTTGAAAGATAGAGTAGGAGATTATGTTTTGATAATGAAAGAAGATTATGTGATGAAGGATCTGGTTTTTGGAGAAGATCGAAATATTTTTATCGGTAATCACGGCGGGACAAGTAAGGAGGAAATACTCGTGCCGTTAGTTGTTGTGGAATGTTAAAAAATAAACATAATTTATGCAAACATCAAAAATTATTTTAGTAGATAAGAAAATTCACTTGAACCTTTTATCAAAAAAATTAATTTTACCGAAAAGAATTCAAGATAAGATTGATGGATATTGGGAGGATCTTTTGAAAAATGGAAAAAAATATACGCGCGGAAGAGTTTTTAGCGCAATTGATATCAAGGAAGAAAAAAAAGAAATTAGAATAGATTTTGTGTTAACTGATTATGCCCATTATTTATATAGTAGCAATGTCGGTTTGCCAAAAAAATATGCTTGCAAAAATGTTCATACCTCTTGTCTTATTGAAACGACTGACAACGTTTTGATTTTTGGTCGAATGGGAAAAAACACTTCCAGAGCAGGAATAATTCAATGTATAGGTGGTGGATTGGATGAAGAGGATATTTTTGGGAAGAAAATTGATTTGAAACATAATATGGAGAAAGAATTATTTGAAGAGGTTGGAATTGATTTTCGGGATGAAAAAATGGTAGATAGTTTGTCGCATGAATATATAAAGCATAGTCAAAAAATTAATTCTGTCGCCATGATTTTTATTTTAAAATTAAAAATAACTGCCAAACAATTCAAAAAGCACTATGCTAAATTTGAAAAAGAACTCAAAAAGAAAAAAATGTTACCTGAATTTGGCGAATTGATTTATTTGCCAAAAGAGAAAAAATCCATCAATGATTTTTTGCGAAAAGAAAAGAAGTCTCTACCGGATCATTATATGAAAGTATTATTAAGAAAAGTTGCGGTTTGACAAAAAGAGCAATTTAAAGTAGTATATAATCATGAAAAAAGAAGTTTATAAAAATTCAATTTTCTGGTGTGCTTTCAAGATCTAATCTTTGAGAGCTTCTTAGTGTTTTTGGAAAAATATAACAAATCATTTAGTAAGAGTTCTCAAAGCAGGGGACTTTTTTTGTTTTTAGAATAATATTATGACAAATTATATAATTAATAAACAATCACAAAAAAATATCTGGTGGGCAAGAACATTTCCAAGAGCAGGTTGGCGTTTTTAAATTTTGAAAAATTTAGACAAAACCAAAATAACCTGCTCGCAAAGCAGGTCTTATTAATTAAAAAATAATTCTAAAATTATGCAAACTATAAAAACATATCTCAATATCAGTTATTATCTCAAAAAATATCTTGGTAAACTTCCGTTTCCGCCAATTCATCCGGCGACAGGAGAAAGCTTGAAACCAGAAGATCTGGAACCGCTTTTTGCCAAAGAATTAGTGCGACAAGAATTTTCTTTGGAAAAAGAAATTTCCATTCCCGAGGAAGTACAAGAAATATATGCACTATACCGCCCAACCCCATTTCTTCGCGCCAGAAGATTGGAAAAATTTTTGGGCACGCCGGCGCACATCTATTATAAATATGAAGGGGCGAGTCCTGCCGGAAGTCACAAACTGAACACGGCGCTTCCTCAAGCTTTCTATAATAAAAAAGAAGGCGTGAAAATGCTCACAACTGAAACTGGTGCTGGTCAGTGGGGATCAGCTCTCTCGATGGCATGTAATTTTTCAATTTAGCGTGCAAAGTTTTTATGGTGAAAATTTCATTTGAGCAAAAACCATATCGAAAAGTTATTATGCAAACGTTCGGCGCGGATGTTACACCTAGTCCATCAAACACAACCGAGATTGGAAAAAAAATGCTAGAGCAATATCCTGATACATCAGGCAGTTTAGGGATGGCGGTTTCTGAAGCAATTGAAGTAGCGATGAAAAATAAGGAAGCCAAATATGCTTTGGGTAGCGTGCTAAATCATGTGCTCTTACACCAGACAATTATTGGCCAAGAAGCAATTGGGCAAATGGAAAAAGTGGGGGAATATCCGGATGTGGTGATTGGTTGTTGCGGAGGTGGAAGCAATTTTGCAGGAATAGCTTTTCCATTCTTAGCGCAAAAACTGGCTGGGAAAAAAACAAAAACCAGATTTATCGGAGTGGAGCCAAAAAGTTGTGCTTCAATGTCGCAAGGTCAATATCGCTATGACCACGGTGACACCGCTAAACTCACTCCGCTTTTTATGATGGAAACTTTGGGTTGCGATTTTGTTCCGCCTTCTGAGCATTCCGGCGGACTTCGCTATCACGGCATTGCGCCACTCATTGCTTTTTTGCATCACGAAGGATTAATTGAAGCAAGAAATTATGATCAAAAAGAAATTTTTGCCTCAGCTATTGATTTTGCTAAGGCGGAGGGAATTATCCCTGCGCCGGAATCAGCGCACGCCATCAAGGCCACAATCGACGAAGCACTCAGATGCAAAAAAGAAAACAAAAAAGAAACCATAGTCTTTTGTCTTTCGGGGCACGGAATGCTCGATCTCAAAGGGTATGAGGATTATTTGAGTGGGAAGATAAAATAAGAATATTTTCTGGAAAAGTAAAAAAGAGTCCCGATTACTCGGGACTCTTTTGTGTTATCTGCATCCACGCTGACAATCCCTTGACAATATTTTTATACTTGCTATACTTTATCTTAGTAAAGCGATTTATTAAAATAAAGCAGTATGAAAAAGTTAAACGATGAGAAAACTGAAGATTTGATGAAAGCTATTTTAGCTTTGGAAAACAAGCAAGAAGCCAAGATGTTTTTTCGTGACCTTTTGACAGAAAAGGAAATTTTGGAATTGAGTAATCGCTGGAAAGCGGTGCAAATGCTGGACGCGAAAAAAACTTATTCTGAAATCGAAAAAGAAACTGGCCTTAGTTCAACCACCGTGGCACGAATTTCCAAATGGTTTCAAGAAGGCACAGGCGGATACAGTTTAATGTTAAACAGAATTTCCAAAAATCATCACAAAACCTCTTCTAGTTCTAGAAAGCGGTTGATTTAGATTTTTTAGTTATTTATCTTTGCAAACCTCTTTCTGGGATAGGAAGAGGTTTTTTTAATTCAGACCTCTTAATATTGGTACATTAAAAATTAAATAGAGGAGAAGAAAATGAAAAAAAATCTTGTTTTGGGAATTCCTTCGGGTTCACTTTTTGATTCCACAGTAGCTTTGCTTCGAAAAGTAGGAATCGAAGTGGTAGTCAATGGGCGCAATTTTATGGCGGAAATTAGAGGAAGCGATATTTTTTCTCGCGCAATAATTATGCGACCGAATGATCTGCCTCTAGCGCTCAAAAACGGAATCGTGGATGGCATCATCACAGGGCTTGATATGTGCCTCGAAAGTGGTTTGGAAAAAGAGCTTTGTATAATAATAGAGCTTAACTTTTCCAAAAAATCCAAAGTGCCGGCTCGAGTCGTGATTTTCTGCCGAGAAAATGATTCGGATGAAATAGTTGATTCAGAAGAAATCTTAGTTTCAGCGGAATATATTAATCTAGCGAAAACTATTTTCAAAAAAGCGCAGGTATTTTTTTCTACCGGTTCAACAGAAATCAAAGTTGCTATCGAGGAATTTGGTTTTCGATACGGCGTTGGCGTGGTCGAAAGTGGAAAGAGCCTTAAGGACAACAATCTCAAGATCGTGAAAGTTATCCTGACCACTCCGGTAATTTTCGCTGTAAGAAAAGAAAACCTGGAATTTCAAATCTTCGGCCAAATGCTAAAAGGTGCTTTGGAAGCGGAAATGTATCAGCTGGTAAAATTCAATGCAGACTCAAAAGACAAGGATCGGTTGATTGAAATTTTACCAGCTATGGAATCACCAACCATCAGCAATCTTGCTGATGGCATGATTGCAATCGAGACGGTTATTACTAAAGAAACAATCACCGATTCGATCATAGCAATTAGGAAAAATGGCGGCAGAAATATTCTCGTACAAAACATTAACATCTCCGTGTAAGAAATAAGGGCGTGATGATAGCATTCATCCGCCCTTTTTTATATGAACTTGATTTTTATTCATATTTTTGATAGTATCATTGACAAGTATTAAATAGTTATTTGGATAAGTGGAGGGTCGCAACGTTCGGCTCTCTAAAACGAAGTGGTTTTTAAAATCATGGAGGATATTTTTCCATGAACTCTGTTATCAGAATGTTATTTGATGCGGCTGGTATCGGTGGTGAAGATGAGAAAGAAGTTATCAAGGGTCTTATTAGAGACAATGAAGAATATGCCACTGATTTTATATGTGGCTTGGGATTTATTGGAGAAAAAGAAAGGGAGGTTCTCGAAGCAGAATATCCGAATCTCTTTTCTCTTGAAATCGTTTAGGTTAACTTCCTTTTGGGGTGGGTTGTGCGCGTTGCAACCCATCCCTTTTTATTTGAAATTATTTCAGTATTATGCTAGATTTAGTACTAAAGAATAAGGAGTTTTTATGAACAAAATTTTTCCAAAAAAATTGAAAAAAGGGGACACTGTGCAGATTGTGGCGCCAGCTTCTTCTCTGGGGATTATTTCGCAGGAAAACCGAGAAATTGCTAATCAGCGATTTCAAAAAATGGGGCTAAAATTGATTTTCGGAAAGCATGTGGAGGAAATTGATGAATTTAATTCTTCTAGTATCGAATCAAGAATTGAAGATTTGCACGAGGCTTTTCGCAATCCAAAAGTCAAAGCCGTTCTTTGTGTGATTGGCGGATTTAATTCCAATCAACTTTTGGAATATATTGATTGGAATTTGATTAAAAATAATCCCAAGATTTTTTGTGGATATTCTGATATTACGGCGCTTGGCAATGCTATTTTTACCAAAACCGGCGTGGTGAATTATTCTGGACCAGCTTATGCTACCTTTAGTGAAAAGAAAGGTTTTGATTATACTTTGGAATATTTTGAAAAATGTTTATTTGCAAAAAAGTCTTTTGAAATTAAACCATCTCAAAAATGGAGTGATGACAAATATTTCCTCAATCAAAATGATCGAACTTTTTTCAAAAATGAAGGTCCACTAATTATCAATGAAGGCAAGGTCGAAGGCACATTGCTAGGCGGAAATCTGTGCACACTAAATTTGCTTCAGGGGACTCAGTTTTTTCCTGATATTTCAAATTCAATTTTGTTTATAGAAGATGATTATGAATCTAATGCCGTCACTTTTGATCGAAATCTTCAATCGCTTTTGCATCTGCCAAATTTTGGCAAAGTGCGAGGAATTGTTTTTGGGCGTTTTCAAAGAGCGAGTGAAATTACCAATGAGAAACTGTTGAAAATTATCAAAACGAAAAAAGAACTCAAAAACATTCCAATTATAATCAATGTTGACTTTGGACACACGCAATCAATGATAACTTTCCCGATTGGCGGAACAGCGAAATTTTCGGCGAAAGATGGGAAGATAAAATTGGAAATTGTAAGTCATTAATTTTTTTATGAAACCATTATATATTCTAAAAATTGGAGGAAGTGTGGCGACTCACAAGGATCGTCCGGGAGTTTCGGTGCGAAGTGAGCTCTTGAAAAAAATCGCGCTCTCGATAAAAAAGGCAAAAGAAAAAAAAGATTTTGATTTAATCTTGATTCATGGGGCGGGAGCGGCGGGACATCAGTTGGCAAAAAAATATGACTTGAGAGTCGGCGTGAATGGAGATGGAAAAAAGTTTTATGGCTCATTGCTTTCTAGTGTTGTTGATCAAAAATTGAATAATGCTATATTTGAAACATTTGTCTTTGGTGGATTGAAAGTTTTGCCAGCACATACAGCCTCAACAATTATTCAAAAAAATAGCAAAATTAGTTATTGTAACTTGAGAATTATAAAAAAAATACTTGAAAATAATTGCTTTCCGATTCTTTATGGCGAAATGGTTTTTGATGAAAAATTAGATATGTCAATTTGTTCCGGAGATGCTATCGCGCCATATTTGGCAAAAAAATTAGGAGCGGAAAAGATTTTTTTTGCTTCGGATATCGATGGAATTTTTGACCAGGATCCGCATCTCCACAAGGATGCAAAATTGATAGAAAAGATAAATCTAAATAAAATTAAAAATAATAATAAAATCAAGCTAACTGACTCGCATAATGTTGACGTGACGGGCGGACTTTCGGGGAAGATAAAAAATATTGACTTGAAGCATAATATTTCTTTGAAATCGGTGGAAATTTTCAATGGTTTGAAACCTGAAAATTACGAAAAAATTATTTTAGGAAAAAAATTTCCGCATACTTTTATAAAAATAAAATAAAAAGGCAACTCGATTATGAGTTGCCGGGTGGTGCCAAATTTTTGGCGGTTAATTGTGTTAGTCCCATAAGGGAAAATTTTCCGTGCGGGTTGCTAGAAAATCATTTAGAATTGGATGAACTTCAATCCGAACTCCTGATTTTTCAGTAGAGAGTAATTCCCACGGATTTTTCCAGCCGGAAATCGCGATGTCATCATCTTTAGGGATGAAGAGATGACCGGGGTTTCCCAGAAATTTTGCAACTCCGTAGAAAGTCGTGATATCTTTTCTTTCCGGGAATAAGTTAAATCTGCTGGGTGAAATACCCCAAAAATTTACCTGATTTGGAAGTAATCCCAATTCCTCCCAAAGCAAGCGCTTGATGGTTCCATCCGGATTGGTGTCCTTATCCTTGAGGGTTTCAAGAGGAAAAGACACCATTCCAGCTTCTTTTCCTATTTCAGGTTTACTTCGTAGTTCCTTGACGGTCAAAATGCGACCATCCAAAAAAAGCAAAAGCCCTACCCCGATAGCCCCGTGTTTTACTGTCATTTTTCTCCTGTCTCCTTTTGGGTTATAATGATTAAAGGTACTGTTTATTATTTAAAAGGCTAGCACGATAAATGTTTTATGGCAATATGGTTCGACGATTGACGGAAAATTTGAGAGTGGTAAGATAAGAGTATAGAAAATAAGTTAAAAATAAAAAATGGATAAAAAAAATAAAATATTTTTCATAGTAGCTTTTCTGTTGCTGTTTGGTTCGGTTGGTGCGACATATTTGCGCATTGTGGTTTTCAAAAACTATACTGTGGAAGCACAAGCTGATTGTGATCCGGAAACGGAAAAATGTTTTGTTTGGGAGTGTGATCCCGCTTCAGCTGTTGAGGGTGAAGCTTGCAGTGGAGATGCGGAAAATGACATTTGGTACTATCAACTAGTCAGAAGAAAAGCCTACAACGTTCCACTATGCAATCCGGATGAAGACGAAAACTTGCCTGCCGGTGAGGCAGGATGTTTGCCAATGGAATGCGACTCCACCACAGAAAAAGATTGCGAAATAATTTTTTGCGATGATGAAAATAAAATTGAGCAAGAAGTGGAATGCAGTGATCCAGTGGAATATTTGTTAAACAATCCAACTGAAGGAGAGGAGGAAGAAGAAATTGAAGAAGAAGCTGAAGAGGAGGAAGTTGAAGGAGAAGCTGAGGGAGAAGAGGGGGAAGAAGTTTCACCCGAAGATGAGGCGGATGCATCTGCTAGTGAAGATGAAAAAAACACAATAGATGGAGAAGAAACCGAGAACAAAGATGAGGAAACTAAGTCGCAAGAAGCTATAAACTAAAAAAATGGAACAGAAACGAAAAAAGTTAATGCAAATAGCTTGCTGTTGTCTCGAAAAAATATGTTCGAGAAATTTTTGTTGTTAGCTAAATAACTTTCAAATATAAACTAAGCAAAAATTCTCGAGCACAGTCGAGATTTTTTTATTTAAAATGAGGATTATTTCATGCACTTAAATATATCGAACGCGCTTCGGCGTGAAAGTTTTTTGGAAAAGCAAAGCCTCGACAGTAAGGCAATCTAATCTATAAAAATAGATTACCAATCGCCTTCGTAAGCTCTCAATATATTTAAGTGCATGAAATCTCATTAATAATTCTATGATTTATAAAAACATTCTAGAGCAAATTGGAAATACGCCGATGGTGAGAATTAATAATTTCAATTTGAAAAAAGGCGTGGAAATTTTTGCCAAATTAGAAGGTGCTAACCCCGGAGGGAGCATCAAAGATCGGATCGCTCTGAAAATGATTCGTGAAGCCGAGAGGAGCGGACAACTAACAAAAGAAAAAACTATCATCGAGCCGACCTCTGGCAACACCGGCATCGGCTTGGCTATGATCGCAGCAGTGCTGGGATACGCCGTAGAAATTGTGATGAGCTCAGCGGTTTCCATCGAAAGGCGAAAAATGATCGAAGCTTTTGGCGCTAAGGTAATTTTGACTGATGAAAAAAAAGGAACAGACGGCGCAATTTTGGCAGCGCGAGAACTAGTCAAAAAAAATCCGGGGAAATATTTTATGCCGGATCAATTTTCCAATAGGAATAATAAGCTGGCGCATTATGAGGCGACTGCCCAAGAGATTTGGCAGGACATGAATGGAAAGATAGATTATTTTGTTTCTTCGATTGGAACTTCTGGAACGATTATGGGGGTGAGCGAATATTTGAAAAAGCTAAATCCAAAAATAAAAATAGTTTGTGCTTATCCGGAGAAAAATCATTATATTCAAGGACTGAAAAATATGGAAGAGGCGATTGTGCCCAAATTGTATGATGAAAAAAAGATTGATGAATTTGTGACGATAGAAAGTGAAAAAGCTTTTGAAATGACAAGACAATTGGCCAAACGAGAAGGACTTTTTGTGGGAATGTCTAGTGGAGCCACGATGCTCGCTACTCTTGAAATTGCCAAAAGAATAGACAAAGGCAGAATTGCTATGATTTTTCCCGATCGAGGCGAAAAATATCTCAGTACCAAACTATTTTGATTTAGCGCCAATTTTTGGCAAAAACAAAGCAAAAGCAGGCAACGCGACTCTGCTTTTTGCTTTATTAAAAGCAAATTACGATTTCATACTGAAGAAGATGAGATACATAGGTAACACTATGAATTTATCAAAATTAAAAGATTTTGCTAAAATTCAAAGTTAATTTACCTAATATTATCTCATGCC
>Ga0076231_116_pt1 | contig 20021 bp, 19 predicted proteins | sample RifGroF1_FD_67855 | JGI IMG/M metagenome (GOLD analysis project Ga0076231, IMG submission 67855) | Parcubacteria (Moranbacteria) bacterium GW2011_GWF1_36_78
AATCAAACCAATAATCTTATAACATTCATCCTTATAAATTAAATCATTTCTTATACTCATTAGTATATTTGTATATGATTAGTAATTAGTAAAGACCTAACTAAAACTGTTTAACAAACCTCAAATCTCCCCCATGAAACAACCTCACATCATCAATCTTATATTTCATCATTGCCAATCTTTCCAAGCCAAATCCCCAGGCGAATCCTTGATATTTATTTCTCGGATAACCTGCGGAAACAAAAACATTTTGATTAACCATTCCAGCGCCACCGATTTCTAGCCAACCTCCACCTTTGCAAGCGCGACAGCCCTTACCACCACAAACTGTGCAAGAGATATCAAATTCAAAACCTGGTTCGACGAAAGGAAAATAGCTTGGACGAAGTCGCACAGTCACATTTTGTTTGAAAAAGGCGGAAAAAAATTCTTGGGCGGTAAATTTCAAATTTCCCACGTTGACATTTTCTCCAACAATCAAAGCTTCAAATTGATAGAAAGTATGATCGTGCGTTGTGTCAGTCGCTTCTCGACGATAACATTTCCCCGGAACAATAATTCGAAGCGGCGGTTTATTTTTTTCCATGTACCTCGCTTGCACTGCTGAAGTTTGACTTCGCATAGACAATTTTTCTTCGCCATCTTTAGCATCAAGAAAAAAAGTATCCTGCATATCACGCGCTGGATGGTCCTTGGGAATATTCAAGGCATCAAAATTATACCAGCCAGTTTCCACTTCCGGTCCATCGGCAATTTCATATCCCATTGAAACAAAAATATCTTCAATGTCGCGACGCACCAGCGAAATTGGATTGAAATGCCCCGCGCTTTTTTTCTTTCCTGGGATCGTCACATCAATTTTTTCTTTTTGGGCGTCAAAAGAATTTTCGGAAATTTCCTGTCGTTTATTTTTAATTATTTCCCAAATCTGATTTTTAGTATTATTGGCCAATTCTCCAATTTGTTTTTTCTCTTCCGGACTCAAATCTTTGAGACTTTTCAAAATTGCAATAAATTCGCTCTTTCGTCCAGTGTACTTTTTTTCCAATTCAAAAAGAGCCTCGTCGCTCGGCTTTACCCTCTCGATTTCCGCCAAAAACTGCTTCTTCAAATTTTCAATTTTTTCCTTGAGCATAAACTCTTATGTCATTCCCGTGAAAACGGGAATCCAGTCATAAATTTATCTTAAAATGCAGAATATTTTTATATACTATTTTTTTTATTTAGTTTCTACACTAGATTCCCGCCTTCGCGGGAATGACAATTATATCGACATTTCTATTTTAAGCTAAAACAAGGCTTTTTGCAAATTTACATCCCCATCTTCTGCTTTGCCATGCGATATTGTTCTTCCGTTATTTGACCGGACTTTTTCATTTGTTCCATGGCAGACAGAAGCTTGCTTCGATTTTCAGGTTTGAAGGCTTCAGCCATCAATTTTTGCTGTTCCTGCGGGCTCATTTTGGCAATTTTTTTCATCGCCACTTTCTGCATCATTCCCATGGCGTTTGAAGTAATAGTATTTTTAGCTTTTTTTAATGGATTCCAGATCATTTTAGCATTTTAGCATTTTATCATACTAGCATCTCTTTTTTGTTAAAATGTTAGTATGTTAATATGTTTTATGATTTTTTAATTTGTAATTTATAACTAGTCACGAGTAGCGCGGAGGCGATGAAAATTGAAGAATATGTTCCAAAAGTCACGCCGACCAAAAGCGCTAGAGAAAAATACTTAATTGATTCTCCACCAAAAATATAAATTGCAAGCAGAGTAATGATAACAGTCATGGATGTGTTAATTGAACGCACTAAAGTTTCATTCAAACTTCGATTGACCACTTCCGGAAAAGTTTCCTTGGAAGAACTACGTAGTAGATTTTCTCGTGTTCGGTCATATACCACAATCGTGTCATGCACAGAAAAACCTAAAATTGTGAGAAGGGCCGCCACAAAAGGAATGCCGATTTCTATTCCATAAAAATGTCCAAGAACTGAAAAAACTCCGGCTGTGATAAGAATATCATGCACAAGTGCAATAATTGCCCCCATTCCATATTTCCAAGAAGGTACCGGACGAGAAACCTTGCGAAAAGCCCAAGCAATATAAGCCATAATTCCCGCTACCGCCCAAAAAATTGACCACAAAGATTTACTCTTTAGTTCTTCGGAAATTGTACTGTTAGCATAATCTGTTCTAAGATCTTTTGACTGCGGATATTTTTCTTTCAAAATTTTCAAAACTTCTTGGTTAGTTTTGTCATCTTCCGGCACATAACGCAAAAGAATCGTGTTGTTTCCCGTGGCTTGCAAGGAAAGACTTTTCAAGTTCAAATTTTTGAGATTCTCTTCGATTTCCGAATTACTTGGCAAATTATTTTCAAATTGCACTTCCATTAGTGTTCCACCGGTAAAATCAATTCCGAGCTTTAGTCCCCACACGAAAAGACTGGCAATGCACATCACAGTAAGCACTCCGGAAAAAACATAAGCGTATTTTGTTTTAGAGATAATATTTATCATATGTTTCGTCATTGCGAAGGAGCGTAGCGACTGTGGCAATCCCATTGTTTAATTTCGAGATTACTTCGCTTCGCTCGTAATGACAGGTTTTTTATTTACTCCAATTAACCACAATTTATTTTCCAACCACCTCCCCATCACAAATCGCAAGATTGTTCGGGTGATGACCACTGCGGTAAACATTGAAACAATCACTCCAATAATCAGCGTCACGGCGAAACCTTTCACAAATCCTGTTCCCATTTCAATCAAAATAAAAGCGGTAATAATGGAAGACATATTACCATCGCGAATTGAAGTCCAAGCGCGCTTGAAACCTTCTTCAATCGCACTCAAAACATCTCGACCTTTTTTGATTTCCTCTTTGGTTCTTTCGAAAATCAAAATATTAGCATCCACAGCCATTCCAATCGAAAGCACGAAACCGGCAATGCCAGGAAGGGTGAGAGTAATTTGCCACGGAGAAAATCCGGATAATTTGAAAATTGAAATCATTAGGGCTGAATAAATGAGAAGTGAGAAAGAAGCTACTAATCCCAAAAATCGATAGAACAAAAGCATAAAGATAATAACTAAAACCATTCCAATCATTCCCGCTTTCAAACTTTTTTCTAAAGATATTTTTCCCAGTGATGCCTCTACGCTTTGTTGATTAATTGGGTTGCCAATTGGCACAGGCAAAGCTCCTTCGTTCAAACGCTTAACCAATTCATTCGCTTCAGTTGTGGTATAACTGCCGGTAATTTGCGCCTTGCCATTAGGAATTTCCGAATTAACTGTTGGATTAGTTATTATTTCTCCATCAATCAAAATCGCCACCCGCTTTCCAATATTTCTTTTAGTTATTTCCGCAAAAAGTTTTGTGCCTTCCTCATCAAATTCCAAATCAATTACCGGCTCTGTGAGTCCTTGATTTTGAAAACCAACACTAGCACTTTTTAAATTTTTTCCTGTAAGGCCTGTCGTTACCACTTCTATTTTTGGTTCCGGCTGAACTTTTTTGGCAATCAAAATATGCGCGCTTTTAAATTCTTGATTACTTGCCCCGCTATCACCGTCAGGTGATTTTGCGGGGTCTCCTTCGCCCCCGCCTCGCGTCGACGAGTCGTCTTCGCGAGTCGAGGCGGGTTTCACTTCAATTCTTTTGATTATATGCCAGCCAAATTGCGTTTCCACTAATTCTTTATATATTTCACCATCTTTCAATCCCTTATCAAAAATAACCGCTTCATATTCCGGAACAAACATTCCTTTTTTGACAAAATCATATTCCCCGCCTTTTTCTTTTGATCCTGGATCCTCACTATTTTCCTTGGCGAGTTTCGCAAAGTCTTCGCCGGCCAAAGCTTTTTTCAATAAATCTTGCGCTTTATTTTTGGCAGTTTCATTGGTTTTATTCAAAATATCTTCCGGAATTTTTTCCACAGCTGTTTCTTCTTCTTCCTTAAATTCTAGAAATGGCATCTCTCCAATTCTTTTTTTCGCTTCATTAATATCTCTGATTCCCGCCAATTCCACGATCAATCTTTGCTCATCGCCAGATTTAGTGGTATAGATAACCGGCTCAGCTACACCAAAAGCATTAATCTTTCGCTCAACCGCGTCTTGCATCGCTTGCATGGCCTCCTTTTGTTTTGCTGGATCAACTTGGCTCAAATCAGCCTTATATTCCAAATGAATTCCCCCTTGCAAATCTAAACCTAAATTTATTTTAGGTTTATTGAAGAAATCATAAAGTTTTGGAATTTTCGAAACCGCTTGCGGATAGGAAATTAGTCCCGCCAAAATCGCCAAGATTACCACCGCCCCAAATTTTAGTCTAAGTTTTTGTCTAACGTTCATATTCTTTATTTTACACAAACCTTATTAAATTGCAATCTTTATATTATTTCCCACAACATTTCTTATATTTTTTTCCTGATCCGCATAGACAAGGGTCATTTCTGCCAACTCTATCCTTATTCACAATCGGTGCAAGTTTTTTTTCTTCAGCTTTACCACCTTCTTCTTTTTTAGCAGCACCAAATTGTTCCACTTCCCCGCCACCGCTATAATTCAAACTATTTTGCGCGGGTTTTTCTTGGGCTTGTGGCGTGACAACATTCACTTTGAAAATTGTGCGGACAATTGTTGCGCGGATATTGTCCATCAGATGGGAAAAAATCAAATAGGCTTCTCGTTTATATTCAATGAGTGGATCGCGTTGTCCATAACCACGCAGCCCAATGCCGTCTCGCAGATAGTCCATTTCGTCCAGATGACTCATCCACATCATATCCATTGTTTGCAAAATCACCGCTTTTTCAATGCCTCGCATACTTTCCGTGCCAATTTCTTGTTCTTTCTTGTTATACGCTTCCTTGGCTAAGCCACTGAGATATTGCGTCATCGCCGAAACTTTTTCCGCTGAATTTCTAGCGCTATCATTTTTTATCTCCTTCAATTTATTCTCCACCGACTTGTCGGCTGAGATAATATTTTTCATTCCTTCATAAATTTCTTTCATATCGATTTTTTCCTCTTCGGCGCTATGAAAAGAAACTAAATTTTCCATTTCCTGAATGATATACCCCAACATTTCGTTTTTGAGATCCTTAGATTCCAAAATTTCTCGCCGTTTTTTGTATATCACTTCGCGCTGTTTGTTCATCACATCATCATATTCCAAAACATGTTTACGAATGTCGAAGTTGAAACCTTCAATTTTTGATTGAGCGTTTTCAATGGTGCGTGAAATTATTTTATTTTGAATTGGTTGATCTTCCGGTAGTCCCAAGGTGTTCATCATACTAATGAGTTTGTCTCCACCAAAACGACGCATTAGTTCATCTTCTAAGGACACAAAAAATTGTGAAGCGCCCGGATCACCTTGTCGGCCAGCGCGTCCCCGAAGCTGATTGTCAATACGTCTAGCTTCATGTCGTTCTGTGCCTAGGATGAAAAGTCCGCCCACTTCTTTGACGCCTTCACCCAATTTAATGTCCGTTCCACGTCCCGCCATATTAGTGGCAATGGTCACTGCTCCAATTTGCCCAGCATTTTGAATGATAAGGGCTTCTTTTTCGTGTTGTTTAGCGTTCAAAACTTCGTGTTTGACTCCAAAACGTGTGAGGAGGGCGCTCAAATATTCTGATTTTTCAATGGCAATTGTACCAACCAAAACCGGTTGACCTGTCTTGTTTATTTCTTTTATTTTTTCACAAATCGCATTGAATTTTCCTTTTTCTGATTTATAAACAATGTCAGCTAGATCTTTTCTGACAAGTGGTCTATTGGTTGGAATTTCCACCACATCAATGTTATACACTTTGAAAAATTCTTCGGCAGAAGTGGTGGCGGTTCCTGTCATACCGGAAAGCTTGTGATAAATTCGAAAATAATTTTGAAAAGTGATAGTGGCCAGCGTTTTTGATTCTTTTTGCACTTGTACTTTTTCCTTAGCTTCAATCGCTTGATGCAAGCCTTCGCTATAGCGTCGCCCCGGCATAATGCGCCCCGTAAAGTCATCCACGATGATCACTTCGCCGTCTTTCACAACATAGTCACGATCTTTTTGAAAAATAATTTCAGCTTTCAGGGCTTGCTCCAAATGATGCACATAATTTATTTTCCCCGCGTCATAGATATTTTCCACTCCCAGCCAACTTTCAATTTTGGAAATTCCACTGTCCGTTATCGAAATAGCTTTCATTTTTTCATCCAACTCGAAATCCCCGCCTCGCGTCGACGAGTGGTCGTCTCCGCGAGTCGAGGCGGGTTCGCTCCTTTTAAGCCGTGGAACAAGTGAGGCAAATTGTTGATACATCTTGGTAGATTCGCTGTCGGGCGCACTGATAATGAGTGGGGTTCTAGCTTCATCAATCAAAATTGAGTCCACTTCGTCAACAATGGCAAAATTTAGTTCTCTCTGCGACATTTGAGAAGCATCTTGCACCATATTATCGCGCAAATAGTCAAAACCAAACTCATTGTTTGTTCCATAAGTGATGTCGGCATTATACGCTTCGCGCCGAGTCACTTGTTTCAAATTTTCCACCATGCCTACCGGCAGGCAGGTCTCCACACTCACTTCATTAGCATCAATTATTTTCGGTTCATAAATGTACGATGTGTCATGAATGATGCAGGCCGTGGAAATTCCTAGAAAATGCAAAATCGATCCCATCCAGTTGCAATCGCGTTTGGCCAGATAATCATTGACTGTGATAATGTGCACTCCTTTGCCAGTCAAAGCATTGAGATACATTGGAAGTAGCGCGGTGTGAGTTTTTCCTTCTCCAGTTTTCATCTCAGCAATTCTCCCTTGATGCAAAATTATCCCACCTGTCATCTGCACATCAAACAATCTTTTATTGTCCACTCTCTTGACTGCTTCACGCACAACCGCAAAAGCCTCTGGCAATATTTCATCCAGCGTTTTTCCTCCGCCAGCTGGCGGATTAATATTTTTTCTAAATTCTTCAGTTTTAGCGCGAAGTTCTTCATCCGACAATTTGGAAATTTCCGCTTCCAGAGAATTTATCTTTTCGACAATCGGACGAGTCCTGGCGACCTCTTTTTCATTAGAACCGAAAAGTTTGCTGATAATTGACATTTTTATATTTTAATAATTTGCCCCATTGTCATTCCCGTGAAAACGGGAATCCAGTCTCAATTTTCTTAGTTTTTACACTAGATTCCCGCCTGCGCGGGAATGACAAAAAAACAAAAAACGAATAAAACTTAACTTGTTTATTCTAGCAAGAAAAGAGGCGGGAGTCAAAAGAAGATTTTTAGTTTATAAATTTGAAAGTGGAGAGGATTTTGTCGCAATCATTTACACTGTGACACATATAATTAATTCTATAAATATATCGGGGACTTAAAGTAAAAATTTCAGTTGCCGGATCTTTTATGTTCTCATTCTCTGACGCCTCTATGTAATCCCGCCTTATTGCTGGATAATTATCCATAGTAAACTCTTTTATTTTAGAGTCTTTGTTTTGTTTAAATGGCCAACTAGATTCTCCGTAAAAATTAACAATCACACTTTGTAAATTATTCATATCTGTTTTTTGAGTTGTATTTTTAGATATTGCAATTTCCACATTATAATCGCCGTTATTTCCAAGCACATTAATTTCAGATGAATCAATATCCAGTTTCTCTTCAAGGATAGAACTATTCTTGCTTGGATATTCTATCTTGAATCCCAATTTTTCATTTCGGTATTCTTTCCAATCAATAATCATAGAATCATTAATCTGCCCAACAAATTCTGGGTTACATTCTTTGCAAAAATCGCAAAATTCTGTCTGCCTACCATCGTTATCGGTTCTAATGGCATATTTTCCACCATTTTCTTCGCAAACCTCATCTTTATTCAAGCACGGCGCAAATTCACAATTCGGGGCCGTTCTTCCCACTGCCGATCCATCGGGACAAATTTTTGCTTCTTCGGTACACGCAACTATCTTATTTTTCTTGGGAAGATTGACTAGTGGACTATTTTCAGTCTTAATTCCTCTCCACAGATAAAAAGAAATTCCAGCCAAGAAAATTGCCAGAATTATTATCACACTAAATGCGAGAGTTGTTGAGATTTTTTTGTTCATGTTTTTATTTTTTACTACTATATATAGGCGAATGGTAGCATTTAAGTTTAAATTTATTTTACACAATAATTATACCACAAAAAAAGAAAACCGCCACCTGATTTGGTGGCAGTTTCATTGTCATTCCCGTGAAAACGGGAATCTAGTCTCAAGACTATATTAGAATATGAATCTTTTATATAGTATAATTTAATTTCTACACTAGATTCCCGCCTACGCGGGAATGACATTGCATTAGAACCTAGCGTCCTTGCTGATTACTATCTTCTTTTTGAGCGAGCGAGCTCCGCGTTCGCGGATATCTTTGAGCTTGCTTTTGTCTTTAGTGATTTGTTTTTGCAAGTCTTCTATTATCATATCAGTTGAACCTTCTACGGACTCCGAAATTTCGGTAGCTCGGTATAGTTTATATGGCGTCTTAATCATAACTTCTACATAAAATTTTCCTTTTTTATCCATCGAAACTTCCACTTCATATTCCAAGCTTTTTTTCAAAAATTTTTCCATCTTCTGAATTCTCTTCACAATATAGTCCTTAATTCGATCATCTAATTCAATGTTCTTGCAAAACCAACGAAGATTAAGCGTCTTGTTTTCCATATAATTTGGTTAGTTTAAATTAATTAAGTTTTAATAATTTACGAAAGTACTAATCTGGCTAAATTACGAATTCGTACTTTCGTTTAATTCGTAATTTCGTAAATCTCAGAATCCAACATATTGAATTTCTTCGCTCAATTGCACGCCTAGCTCATCGCGCACTTTCATCTTAATAACGCTTGAAAGCATCACAATGTCCTGTGCTTTGGCGTTCCCTACATTTACTACAAAATTAGCATGTTTTTCGCTCACCTGTGCTCCGCCAATTTTTTTCCCGCGCAGTCCCACTTCATCAATCAGCCAGCCAGCTGGGATTTTTCCGTCTATCGCCTTTTGACCAGTGTCTTTTTCAAAATTAGCAACAAGTTCTGGATTATCCACTTTTGGATTTTTGAAAAAACTACCCGAGCTTGGTTCTTTTGGATTAGGATGCACAACTTTCAAACGATTTTCAATAAGTTCTTTGATTTTTTTACTAATTTCTTCTTGATCACCCTTTTCTAATTTCAAAACAGCTGAAATTATAATCAGATCTTTATTTTCTTTGAAAATGCTGTTTCTATAGGAAAATCGACATTCGTTATTTTGGAATTCCAAAATACGAATGTCGTCCTGAGCGTTAGCGAAGGATCTCGTAGAATTAGTACTATTTTTATTAGAAAGAGATTGCTTCGCGGAGTTTATCCCGCTTAAAGCGGGGCTCGCAATGACAATAGTTTTTACGCTTTCTACACTATCCGCCATACAACCCAGGGGTATCCCAGCATTACCACGAATCGCTCCACCAACTGTTCCGGGAATTCCTGACGCCCACTCAAGTCCGGAGAGTGAATTTTGCGTTGCCAAGTTAACAACAGAACTCAAAGAAGCACCGGCAGAAATTTCAATTTTATCTTCTTGTATCTTGTATCTTGCCTGCCTGCCCGGTAGGCAGGTATCTTGTATCTTGATTACTAATCCATCAAATCCATCGTCACTAACAAGAATATTACTTCCTCCGCCCAGCACAAAAATTTCCAAATTATTTTCTTTGGCATAATTCAGTGCTTCTAAGATTTCATCTTCAGAACTCACTTCTACGAAATATTTAGCCGGCCCACCAATTTTGAAAGTAGTCAGTGGCGCTAGTGGAATGTTTTTTTGAATATTAATCATATTTTTAATTTTTACTTTCCACTTTTCTTATTTCCTCCCAATAAAATACTGCAAGCATTGAGATAATTACCATTATCCAGTCGATCCAGTCAATTGGCGACATCCGCAGATATTTTTGAAAAAATGGAAGATACATAAAAATAAGAAGAGTAAGAAAAGAAATCACTATCGCACCTAAAGCATATTTATTTTTGAAAAATCCCAATTGAAACGGCGAAAGCTTGGCACTGCGAGATTGTAAGAGATTGGCCATCTGTGTCATTGAAATAATTGCGTAGGCTACTGTGGTTGATTTTATATAAAGCAACGCATTCGCATCAATTTTTTCTCCGAAATACCAGCCACCACGAAGCATTGACCAGATAAACGCTATCGTCGCTCCAGTCGCCATAATTATACCAAGATAAATGATTCTTCGAAAGCCCGCCATATCCATCACCTGTCTTTTTTTAGAATTTTTTTCTTCCTTACTGTCCGGCTCTGGTGGTTCTAAGCTCAAAGAAAAAGAAGGCAGAATGTCTGTACCTAAATCAACCGCCAAAATCTGAACAGCTGAAATTGGGGAAGGAATTTGCAAAATTACTCCAAAAATTACCGTAAAAAGTTCGCTGGCGTTGGAAGTAAAAACATAATGAACAAATTTTTTGAGATTAGAAAAAATCGTCCGTCCTTCTCGCACACCCTTCACAATCGAAGCAAAATTGTCGTCCAGAAGAATCATATCCGATGCTTCTTTGGAAACATCCGTGCCAATTATCCCCATCGCCACACCAATATCCGCTTTTTTCAAAGCTGGTGCATCATTCACACCATCTCCCGTCATCGCAATGATTTCACCATATTTTTTGAGCACTGTGGCGATGCGCAATTTTTGTTCTGGCGCAATTCTAGCAAACACACAAACGCCATTATTAATTCTTTTGTATATTTCTTTGTCGCTCAAACTATCCAAAGCTTTTCCATTAATTACTAACTTATCTTCTGAATTATTGATTCTTGATTCTTGTTCACTGATTAATCCGATTTTTTTGGCAATCGCTCGGCCAGTTATTTCATAATCCCCTGTTATCATGATCACTTTTATTCCCAATTTTTTGCAATCCGTAATTGCCTGCGCTACGTCAGCTCTTGGTGGATCGATCATTGCCATCATCCCCACCCAAACTAAATCTTTTTCAGCCTCATCTTTTGCGTTTTCTAAATTTTTATAGGCAAAAGCCAAAACACGCAAAGCTTCTTCAGACATTGCGTTATAAACTTTTTTTATTTTTTCTTTTTCTTTTTGATTAAACGGCAAAATATTTTCTCCGATTTTTATCTGCGTGCAAAGATCCAAGAGAACATCTGGCGAACCTTTAACATAAGAAATTATTTTGTCATTCTTAAAAATCACACTCATCCTCATTCGCTCAGAAGAAAAAGGATTTTCGGTGATTTTCTTTTCACTTTTTTCAAAAAAACCTTTCTGCGAATTGAATTTTTGCCCCGCCACAATTATCGCGCCTTCGGTCGGATCACCAATTATTGAGTAGATTTTTTTATTTTTCTTGAGCGTTGCATCATTACAAAGTGTTCCAATTCTAAAAAGCATTTCAGCGTTAGGAATTTTGGCAATTTCAATTGTCTTTCCGTTTTGCAAAAATTCACCTTTTGGCTCATAGCCCGTGCCCAAGACATCAATCGTTTCATCGTTTATGAAAATTTTTGTCACGGTGAGTTCATTTTTGGTTATCGTGCCAGTTTTGTCAGTACAAATCATCGAAACTGATCCCAGCGTTTCCACTGCATTCAATTTTTTTGCCAAAACATTATCCTTCAAAAGCCGTTTCATTCCCAGTGACAGTGCCACTGAAATTGCGGCTGGCAACCCTTCCGGCACAACTGAAACTGAAAGCGCCAGAGCAAAAAGAAAATTTTGATAGAGCGACATTTTGAAATATTGTCCGCCAATAACCACCAAAATTCCAATCATTACCGAAAGAATTGTCACATCCCTCCCAAGCACTCGCATTTGTGATTGCAATGGAGTTGGAGTGTCCACAACGGTTTGCACCGTGTCAGCAATGCGTCCGAGCTCCGTGTTCATGCCAGTTCCAATCACTAAAAACCTTACTTCTCCAACAGAAACTGTTTCGCCCATAAAAACCATGTTCGTTATATCCGCCAATGTAACTTTGCTTTCTTCCAAAACTCCCGCTTCTTTTCTTTTGGGTTTTGTTTCACCAGTGAAAATAAAATTATTCACTTTCAGATCATAACTTTCCAAAATATATCCATCAGCCGGAATATTATCACCAGAAGAAACAGAGATAACATCCCCCGGTACCACAAGTTTAGCATCAATTTCTTTTTTCTCACCTTCACGGATAACTATTGCTCTTTCTTTGGTAAGTTTTTTGATGCTATCTAAAATTCGCTCGGCTTTGAATTCTTGAAAAAATCCAATGCTAGCATTGATAAAAACAATGATCAAAATTATCGTCACATCGCGGTATTCTGAAAACAAAAAAGCTAAAAAAGCCGCTACCAGCAAAATCCAAACCAACGCATCATTAAATTGCGCAAAAATAATCTTCGCCCATTTCCAATTCTGTTTTTTCTGAATCTCATTAAATCCATGTTTCTTGATTCTTTCTTTCACTTCACTCTCCGCAATTCCCTGCTCACTAGCACTATATTTTTTCAAAACTTCTTGAAGTGTTAAGTTGTAGGCTTGTTTTTTGTTTTTCATTTTTTATAAATTATTCCAAAATATATTCTTCCAATTCTTTCTTCTCCCTAAAATAATCAGCATTATCTTTTATATACTTTTCATATTCACTAAAATCATTATCGAATTGCCCTAAAATTATTTCTTTATTGCATAATTTTCCATCTCTCTTCCCAGTATAATCCAAAAAGCTCGAGTATGGCCAATCCTTTTCCAAAAAACCATGAATTTCGTGATTCGCATTCACATAAGCCGAAAGCAAAAGAAGATATTCATTGGAATCGATGTGGATGGATTTGAAAGGGCCTTGAAAAAGTGAACCTGAGCGAGAATTTTTTATATTAAAATATTTTGTATAACTATTACCTAATTTTCCCATAAAAAATGAGATTCCGTTTTCAGCTTTTTGCTTTAAAATAAAATGAAAATGATTAGGATTCAAACAATAACAAACTAAATCTACTAAATTATTAGTCTGGCCAACTTGACCCTTAGGGTCAGATAATTCTGACCCTAAGGGTCTGATATTGTTTCTTTTTTTATAATCCGATAAACCAAAATGTGTTTTTTGATTATTAACAAATCTAATCGTTTCTAAAAATCTTATATAATCCTTCTCACTCAAAAACACCTCTCGCTTATCTACTCCGCGGTTATATATGTGGTAATATTCGCCATTGGCAAATTCGGTTTTTCGCATCTAAATTTTATTTTTATTTCTCCTTTAATTTTTCAGCAACTTCCCAGCCGTTGCCGGCGCCGATAGTGATGACGACATCTTCCGCTCCAATTCTATCTTGCAAAAATTCCACCGCCTCGTCGATTGTTTTCAAATGCTCGGCTTTGTCTCGATCAAATTTATTGATTAATTTCACCAAATCACCAGAGTTTACTTTTCCATTATTTTCCCGCGCACTGCCATAAATATCCAAAACAATCACATGGTCAGCGTCACCAAATGATTGGGAGAATTCTTGCAATAGCGCTTCTGTTCTTGAATATGAATGTGGATGAAAAACCGCCCAAATATTTTTTTCGGGATAAATTTCACGGGCACCTCTTAGTGTCACCTTGAGTTCTTCAGGATGATGACCATAATCATCGATTAGAATTGCTCCTTTTCGTTCTCCAATATATTCAAATCTTCTTTTGGTGCCTTGAAAATTTTTGAGCGCCTCTTTGACTTCTTCCAGATCTAAATTTAATTTATGACAAACAGCAATCACCGCCACCGCATTTAACACATTATGCTTGCCAATTAATTTAGTTTCAAATTCTCCCAAACTTTTCCCATTATGCTCAACTTCAAATTTTTGCATCTGATTATTGATAATTTTGTATTCGCACTCTTCTCTAAAACCATAAGTCAAAACTGAACAACTAGCTTCTTTTGAAACTTCCAAAGTATCTACGCTATCTCCCCAAACAACCAAAAATCCAGCCTTAGGAATTCTCGCTACAAAATCTTTGAATGTTTTTTTGTAATCAGAAAATGTTGGGAAAAAATCAGGATGATCAAAATCAACGCTTGTGAGAACAACCGCCTTTGGGTTATAAAATCTCAATTTATTTTGAAATTCATCCGCTTCAATCACAAAAAATTCACCCTTGCCAATCAAGGCATTGCCTCCCCAATCGATAACCTTGCTACCAATTATCGCGCTCGGATTAGTTCCTACCTCTTTCAAAATATGTGCAAGCATTGCGGATGTCGTTGTCTTGCCATGCGTTCCTGTGACGGCAATGCCATACTTCTCATTGAAAAGTTCGCCTAAAATTTCCGGATAGCTAATCATTTCCAAATTTCTTCTTTTCGCTTCCCCAAATTCTACATTATTATTTTCATTATACGCTGTGGAATAAACCACCAAATCAACATCGGTCGGAATGTTTTTTGCTTCAAATTTTTCAAAATATGGGATATTAAGTTTTTGCAAAATTTCATCGGTGAAAAATTTCTCCTCTGTATCAGAGCCCAAAACTTCCACTCCCATTGAATGCAAAAATTCCACCACCGCAATCACGCCTGAACCCTTGATCCCAATCACATAAGCTTTTTTTATTTTCTCTAAATTCATAAAATTATTTAATCATCCCAATTATCCCCTCCGCAATTCTCGAAGCAGCGTCAGGATGATAGAAAGCTTTGATATTTTCCGTTAATTTATTTCGGAGTTCCTCGTTATTCATAATTTCATCAATCTTAGCCAAAAGCATATGTTCACCTAAATTACCTTCTTCCAAAACGATGCACCCTCCAATTTTCGCAATAGAATAGGCGTTCATTCTTTGATGATCGTTTCCTGAGTTCCCAAGAGGGATTATGATAGCTGGTTTTCCGTTAGCGGCAATTTCAGAAATCGAAGAGCTTCCTGCTCGCGAAATTACCAAATCCGTTACCGCCAAAATATCTTTGAGTTCTTCGCCAATAAAAGGCAGGGCGTGATAACCCTCTCGCCCATTTTTTATCCCAAGTTCTCCAGCTCTTTTCACCACTTCTTCAAAATTATTCTCGCCAGCTTGGTGAATAACTTGATATTTTCGCAGAAGCTCTGGCAGAACTTCTAATATTTTGTCATTAATTGGTTTGGCGCCTTGCGAACCACCCCAGACAAAAATAGTTTTTTTAGATTCAGTGAGTGAAAACATTTTTATGGCATTATCTTTGTCACCTTGATTAATGTCATCTCGCAGTGGACTTCCTGTGATCACAACTTGCTCGGCCGGAAAATAGCTTTCTGCGCTTGGGTACGATACTGCCACTCTTGTCGAAAATTTTGCCAAGAGTGAATTGGCCATCCCTGGCTTAGCATCTGACTCATGGATAAGAACTGGAATTCGATATACCCATCCAGCGATAACAACCGGGAGCGATGCACAGCCACCTTTGGAAAAAATTGCATCTGGCATAAACCAAAGAAGATGCCAAAGAGCTTGAATAATTCCCATTGGAATTCTGAAAACATCAACAAAATTTTTCAGTGAAAAATATCGCCTCAGTTTTCCTGTCATAACTGACTTAGTCGCTATCCCTTCGGCTTCCATAAGTCTTTTTTCTAATTTGCCGTTGGGCCCAATAAACATAAACTCTGTGTCGAGAGCTTTTTCCTTTATTTTTCGCGCCACAGCGATTAGGGGAATTATGTGCCCACCCGAATCACCACTCGTTAGAACTATTTTCATATATTTTATTTTAATTATTATTACAATACTTAGAAATATTTAAAACTATTCCCGCAGCTGACATTAGAAATATAATAGAAGTTCCGCCATAGCTGATGAAGGGCAAAGGAATTCCCGTAAGCGGAATGAGTCCAGAAATTGCGCCGATATTTATGAAGGCTTGGAAAACTATCCACGAAACAATTCCCACTGCCATAAATTTTCCAAAATTATCCGGAGCGTTATTGGCAATTTTCAAAATTCGTATCATTAGATAGATAAAAAGGGAAATGAGAAAAACTGCACCTAGGAGTCCGAGCTCCTCTCCTATTATAGCAAAAATAGAATCTCCCACCGGTTCTGGCAAATAATTGAATTTTTGCATACTTTTTCCAAGTCCCACTCCCAAAACTCCGCCCGTTCCAATTGCTAAAAGCGCTTGGTTTATCTGATAGCCTACTCCCCGCGGGTCTAATTCTGGATGAAGAAAAACTAACAATCGATTCATGCGATATGCTTCCATTTTGATGATTATTCCAAGAGCCGCAATTCCAGATATTCCCATAAAAAACATGTGTGAAATTTTGGCGCCAGAAACAAAAAAGATTGAGATTGAAATCAGTATTGTCACGCCCAGCGTTCCAACATCCGGTTGCTTGATAAGCAAAAAACTCACCGCGCCAATCACAATAAGAAATGGAACCAACCCTTCATAAAAATCCTTCACTTTGTCTGATCGACTTTCGAGCCATGCTGAGAGATAAATAATAATTGAAAGTTTCAACATTTCTGAAGGTTGAAAAGAAAATGATCCCAACTGAAGCCAACGACTAGCTCCATATATTTTTGATCCAAAACCTGGTACAAAAACTAAAATCAAACAAATTATGCTTAGGATAAAAAATGGCAGAGAAATTTTTTTCCAAAATTTATAATTTATTTTTTGCATAACATATAATGCCACTATCCCCGGTAGTACGCCATAAATCAATTGATGTTTGAAAAAATAATACGGGTCGCCAAAACGCGCCCTGGAATAGGAAATTCCAGCGGAAGCAATCATAACCAAACCAAAAACAATCAATATTAGAATAGTTGAAAGCAATTTTGAATCTATTTGATTTCCTGTCTGCCGATGAGGCATACTGACTGTTCTTTTCTCCATTCTTTTATTTTTTTATGATTACCCGACAACAAAATTGATGGCACTTTCAATTTTTTTTTAGAAACAGAAAAAACTTCTGGTTTAGTATACTGCGGATATTCCAAATAACCTTCGCTACTATGAGATTCGTCTCTCGCGCTCTCACTGTTTCCCAAAACTCCTGGAAGTAATCTGGAAACACTATCAGCTACTATCATCGCTGGGATTTCTCCTCCAGTCAAAACATAGTCTCCGATAGAAATTTCTTCATCCACTAAATTTTGAGCCACTCGCTCATCCACGCCTTCATAGCGTCCACAAACAAAAATTAAATTATCATATTTTGACAAACGCTTAGCATCACCTTGGGTATATTTTTTACCTTTAGCAGAAAACAATATTATCCGAGTTTTTTTTGATTTTTTTATCGATTTTAAGCATTTATAAATTGGCTCTACTTTCATCAACATTCCGGCACCACCACCATATGGTGTGTCATCTACAGTTTGATGTTTGTCAGTAGCATAGTCACGAAGATTATGAATTTTAATCTTAACTATTTTATTTTTCTGCGCCCGCGCTAAAATTGACTCGCCAAAATAAGAGTTGAATATTTGCGGAAAAATTGTAATGATATCGAATTTCATAAATTAAAAAATAATTATAACAAACCTATTTTTCTCAGTTCGTTCAGTGCGCCAATCATAATACGTTTTTTGCCTGATTGCTCTATTTTGTCGCATAAAGCCAAGCCTTCCTCCAGTGAGACCCATTTGAAATCATCAAACTGCGAATTGGAAATTTTCAAGACATCCACCTTAGTTTCAGCGCAAATAAAAAAATATTTCTTGCCTTTCATAAAAATATTTTGACCAGCATCATTTTTCAATTCTCGAGAATTTTGACTGTATTTTGGAAATTCCACTTTATCCCCATAAAAAAGCAAAATATTTTTGTCATATGACTTTGCAAATTCATCCCCAAGCTCTTCTGACATTTCTCGAAAAAAAGCCTCTGTCATATTCTCATTATTATCAATACCACCCTGAGGAAATTGCCACAGCTTATGTTTTTCCATATAGAGAAAAAGTATTTTTTTATTGTTCAAAAAACAACCCACTATCTGTGGCCGAAAACCCGCATTTCTGATTTGATCAATTTCTGTTATTGTCGGTTGTTTCATATATTGTTTCGTATTTTGTAATATTATAATACCATATTAAAACTAAACAAAAAAGACCCCGCGGATGCGAGATCTTTTTTTATAAGAAGTCTTTATATTTTGATATCACCAACTACTTCATCGATAGTTTTTCGTCCAGCTGATCCTGCATCCATTCTTCTTTCGCTTCCTTCTGGCTCATTGATTTTTAGATTAACGCGAGCATTGTTTCGCGCTCCGATAACTCGAAGGAGTGTTCGAAGAGCTTTAGCTGTAGCGCCTTCTCGTCCAATGATCATTCCCATATCTTCGGCATTTACATCCAAAGTTATGAGTACTCCCATTTCATCAATTTTTCGGTCAACTTTTACATCTTCCGGGTGATTTACAATTTGTTTAACGACATATTCTACGAAATCTTTGTCGGTTGCTTGTTCTGCCATATGTGTGTACTGAAAATTAAGTATTATTTATCCGATATTTAATCGGAATTATTTCCAAGAATCCAGGAACGAAAGAAAGATCGACCAAGCTATCTAATTCCCTTCTTCTTTTGTCTATATTATAATTTATATCCTAGTCTTTGTCAATCGAAATTTTGCCAGTATATTTCCCCGAAAAATAGTTTATTCTGATGCGAATTAGATCCAGAAGCATATTGAGCGAATCGCGATATATTCGAATACTGCTTTCTGTTGGGTTTTGCAAAATTATCGGTAATTCTTTTATCCAATATCCACTCTTAACAGCGACAAAAATAACCTCCGCGTCAAAAGCAAAACGATCTATAGTCATCAAAGGAAAAATTTTCATAGCTACTTCTCGAGAAAAAACCTTGAAACCACATTGTGTATCTTGAATAGAATAATTATTAGTAATTACCATGCGTAAAAGTCGAAAAATCTTTTCCATAAATTGACGGTGCCAAAGTACTGGCTTGGTTACTTTCAATCCTGGCACAAATCTCGAAGCGATAGCAATATCAAAACCATCATCTAATGCTTCGATAAAATTTTCCAAACTTTCAATAGGAATGGCCAAGTCGGCGTCCAAAAACATAACTGTTTCGTAACGACTTTTCAAAATTCCACCCTTAACTGCATGCCCCTTGCCAGAATTTATCTCATTGTCAATCAAAATAATTTTTGGCAAATTTTTTTCAACTTGAAAAATTTCTTCTCGGGTATTATCAAAACTACCATCATTAACGATGATAATTTCGTAATCTAAAAAATTATTTGCCAAATAGTCACTTATCTTTTCAACGTTTTGACGAATGAATTTTCCGCCATTGTAACAAGGGATAATGACTGATATTTTTTTGCTTTTCATCGATTATAACAATTTAATCGCATCAGCCACAGTGATTATGCCGATTAGCACTCCATCCGCATCTGTGACGGGATAGGAATTGAAACTTCTTTCTTTGATTAGTTTTACAAAATCCTCCACTTCCATTTCTGGCGAGACATTTTCACACTTAGTGCTCATGATGTCTTTGGCAGTAGCATGAAGCACAGCGTGCATAGCTTCTTTTTCTCCTTCGCCATATTTCATTTTTCCACTATTGATGAAATCAATCATTGATGGCATATACACCATGTTAGAAGAATCCTTAGTGAAAAAATCTGTTTCAGTGATAATTCCCAAAACTTTGTCATCTGCATCCAGCACTGGCACTGCATGAATTTTTTCTTTTGACATAACCTGCGCAATTTCCGAAATAGGAGTATCTTCCTTCACGGAAATTACATCCTTAGACATGATTTCTTTTATTTTCATAAATTTAAAATTAAAAATTAAAACGTAGAGTTTTTCTCTATGTCTATATTAGCATAAAAATTATTTTTATTCCACTTCTTCCTATTCTCCCTCTCTCCTCTTCTCACTAAAAACAAAAAATATTCAAAGAAATTCCTGTTTGAGTCTTAGGTTTTTATCTAAAAATATCCTTTTCCGCCGTTGATTGAGG
>Ga0076231_118_pt1 | contig 19362 bp, 16 predicted proteins | sample RifGroF1_FD_67855 | JGI IMG/M metagenome (GOLD analysis project Ga0076231, IMG submission 67855) | Parcubacteria (Moranbacteria) bacterium GW2011_GWF1_36_78
TGTGGCTCAATTCGCAAAAGTGGCTGTGGCATAGTTTTGTTTTTGTTTTAGATTGATTACAAAACTATTATAGCATAGATTATGTTATTTCGGTATAATCCTGATATTTTTAAGTTATTTTTATTTTAAATTACATTAACAGGAGGAGGATGTGAAAGGAGGATATGATGGATGATGTGATTGAGAAATTGCAGGATGAACAAAAAAGATGGATTAAGAATTTTGCCAGAAATTTTTCTGGTATCATTGCTATTTTTGCAGTGGCAATGTTGTTAGCAAACCTTTATATCAAATAAAAGGAGAAAGTGATGGCGAAAAAAATAATAAATACAGCATTGTATTTTTGGCTGGCAGTATCTCTTTTGACTGGGGGTAAAGTAAAACTTCCCCCAAAGTAAAAAAGTGAATTGCCGAAAAAGCAAAAACCCCCAGAGAGGCTAGATCATTTAGTCTCCTGGGGTTTTTATTTTGAAAAATACAGTGTGCTATAATGAAATTACTAATTTTTCAAATATAATATGGAATTTACCAGAATAAATATCGTTTTTATGCCACCCGCAGATGTTGCTAAGTATGTGGCGAAATTAAGCAAGGAAATAAGTGAAAAAGAAAAAGCTTATTTTATCTTGGATAACAAAAATTTTTATCCGCATATCACTATTTATACTTCTGAGTATCCTAATTGTAATATCAAAAAAATATTAGATAAAGTTGAAAAAATATCTAAAAAACTATCCGGTGTTAAATTTAAATTTAAAAAAATAGATGACGACTATGGTTATGTCGGTGTTGTTATGCATCGTTCAAAAGAAATAAGAAAAATTCACGAAATTATAATTAGCGAACTTAATCCACTAAGAGAAGGACATATTAGGGAGAAATTTCACAATTCAGATCTTTCAAAAGAAGAAAAAGAGAATATTCAAAAATATGGTTATCCAAATTTAATAAATCTATATAGTCCACATATTACAATCACTCGATTGAAAAATGAAAAAAATGCGAGAGAGATTTCCAAAGAAATTAAATGGTTCAAGAAAGAATTTATATTAGGCAAGATTGGAGTCTATGGGATGGGCGAAAACGGAACTTGCACGGAACTTATAAAAGAATTTAAATTGAGATAAAATATGAACATCCAAGAATTTGAAAATTATCTAAAGAAAAAAGATAAAAAGCATGTCATTTTTGATTTTGATCAAACACTGGCTACTTTGCTCATTGATTGGTCTGTTTGGAGGGAAGAAATGAAAGAAATTTTTTCGTCTTATGGGATTGATTTTGATTCTAGAAAAAGTGAATATAATAAATATGCTGAAATTCAAAACTATTGCATTGAAAAATATGGAAATGAAGCGGAAAAAATATTTCTAGAAATGAATTATAAGCACGAGAAAGAATATTATCGCGGGTATGATTTATTGCCAACAACTTTACCTCTTTTAAATTCAATCAAAAATCAAGCCGAACTATATCTTTGGACTTCTAATGACAAAAGAACAATCGCGCCAATACTAGAAGAATTGAAAATAGAAAAATTATTCAAAAAAATAATCACTCGAAATGACGTGAGATATATCAAGCCAAGTTCGGATGGATTCTTTTCGATTTATGATAAAAACATTCCAAAAGCAGAGTATTTGTTTATCGGAGATAGTCCTGTGGATATTGGCGCCGGCAAAGAGGCTGGGGTGGATTTTATAAATATAGCGGAAATTAAGTTATGAAAAAATTATTTGCTCAATTAAACGAAGAAAAGAAAGGTGAAATTATCATTTTCGTGGAGGCTATTTTGTGGAGTTTGTTTCCAGTAGTTACCATCTTATCTTATAAAAGTATTTCTCCGTTATTATCTCTTGCTTGGAGTTCTTTGTTCATGACAATTTTTTTTGGAGTAATTTTATTCTTCAAAAAAGGATGGCATGATTTACGAAACAAAGAAGCATTTAAGGATATCTTACTCGCAACATTTATACTGGGAATTGTCTATTATCTTTTTTATTTTATTGGCTTGCGTTATACAACCGCTGGAAATGCAAGTCTAATCGCTCAGACAGAAATATTTTTTAGCTTTCTGTTTTTCAATATTTGGCACAAGGAATATATTTCTTTTGAACATATTATGGGAGCAATTTTAATGCTCATTGGCGCTGGCATTGTTCTTTATCCCAATGTACATAATTTCCAAATTGGGGATCTGATGATTTTAACAGCTTCATTAATCGCTCCTCTTGGAAATTTTTTTCAAAGACGAGCGAGAAAAAAAGTAAAGAGCGAAGCAATTTTGTTTGTTCGCAGTTTGATAAGTACGCCGGTTATTTTTATCGTTGCTTATTTCGCTAAGGTGAATTTTGCCTCAATTAATTTTGACAAAACTCTTATGCTTTTAATTATAAATGGAATCTTGTTGCTTGGACTTTCAAAACTTCTTTGGGTAGAGGGAATTCATCGAATCAATGTCATGAAAGCTAATGCATTAAATAGTATTGCGCCTTTGTCTACATTATTATTTGCGTGGATGTTGATTGGAGATATCCCTACGAAATTTCAACTACTAGCTTTTATTCCAATGTTTTTTGGAGTGATTTTATTGAGTATGAATAAAAAAAAGAACTTCAGACAGTTCTTTTGTAAAAGCTTCTCACGTCTATGCTTTCCTATAGGAAAGCATAGACAAAAAACGGAAAGTTGTCAAATTTCAGATATCGTATGTAAGCAATATTTAACCTGTGATAAGCCAATAAATTAACTGTTGACATATAGTATACTCTAAAGTATACTAATCATAAGTAGACTATAGTGAAATTAACATATAAAATATTATTATGAGTAGGAAGTTTATTAATCGCAAAAATGAATTATTGGCTTTGAATGAAAAATGGAAATCTGGCGATTCTCAGTTAGTTGTTGTTTATGGAAAAAGACGAGTGGGGAAAACAGAGCTATTGAAACAATTTGGTAAAAACAAACCCTTCATTTATTTTTTGGCTGACAAAAGAACTCAGGCGGAGCAATTCAAAGAGCTCGGTCGCATTATTGGTGAATATTTTAATGACACTATTCTTATGAAGCGAGGTTTTGTTGATTGGATAGAGGTATTTCAATATTTAAAAAAAACCAAAAAACGATTTGTTTTTGCGATAGATGAATATCCATATTTAGTTGAGTCCGATTCGGCGACCAGTTCACTTTTTCAAAAGGGATGGGATGAGTATCTGAAAAATAGCGGAATATTTCTGATTTTATCTGGGTCAAGTGTTGCTATGATGGAATCAGAAACACTGATTCAAAAATCGCCTCTGTTTGGTCGGCGAACAGGACAACTTTTAGTTGAGCCTCTAAATTTTTATCAAGCCGGACAATTTTTTCCTAAGAAATCCTTTCACGATTTTATGCGTTTTTATTCTATTGTTGGTGGTATGCCGGCCTATCTCTTGCAAATGGATGATGAAAAAACACCAGAAAAAAATATTCTACAAAAAATATTCTCACCTACTGAATTTCTTTTCAATGAAGTAGAATTTACTCTGAAGGAAGAATTGAGAGAGCCGAAAAATTATCTTGCTATACTTCGAGCAATTTCTTGGGGTAAACGGAAATTTGGAGAGATTGTCAATGAGACGGGTTTGAAAAAAAACATTTTGACTAAATATCTGAATGTTTTAGAGCGGCTTCGTTTGATTGAGAAGGAAGTGCCGGCGACAGAGAAAACTCCGCAAAAATCTCGGAAGGGTTTATATCGGGTTACTGATAATTTTTTTCGTTTTTGGTTTCAATTCGTTTATCCATATAAAAGTGAATTGCAAATTGGAAGGCAACAAGAGGTTCTGGATCGATATGAAAAATGTTCAGCATCATTAGAAGCTGTGGTATATGAGGATGTTTGTCGAGAATTGGTGTTTGATTTTGAAAAACATTTCTTTCATATTGAAAGAGCTGGTAGATGGTGGGAAAATGATAAAGAGATAGACTTGATTGGTCTTAATAAAAAAGAGCGGAAAATAATTTTTGGTGAGTGTAAATGGTCAGCCAAGTTGGTTGGAACTAATATATATTTAGATCTTAAGAAAAAAGCGGCGAGTGTTCAGTGGGAGCGTGGAAATAGAGAAGAGTTTTATATTTTTTTCAGTAAAAGCGGATTTACTGAGGATATGTTGAAACTAGCTAAGACGGAAAAAATTATTCTAGTGCAGGGCGATAAATTGATAAAATAAGCAGAGGTGTTTTTGAATAAGCTTTAAAAAATAGTGCTATAATAGATACATCGAACTTGACGCTAGGAGAAGTGGTGGAGGGAGTCGTTAATTTAATTATTAAGTAAAAATAAAACTATGCATAAATTTCACGAAAATTCCTATTTAACAGAAATTAAAACCATCGTTGTTGGAATTTTTAGTGAAAATGAAAAAAATTGTGTTCAGGTGGAAGAGAATATTTTTTATCCTCAGGGTGGTGGGCAAAAAGGTGATAGGGGTAAATTGATTATTGATGGTATAAATTATGATGTTATAGATACTATAAAAGATTCATATAATGAAGATGGAATTTTGCTTATAACTGCTGAAAAAATTCCAGATGATGCAAAAGGAAAATCTGTTGGCTGTAGTCTTGATTGGGAATTTCGTTGCAGACAAATGAAATTGCACACAGCTGTTCATTTGCATCATTGTTTGTTGGAAAAAATCGCTGGCAAATCATTGCCATTTCCTAAGGTTTCTGCTATTCAAGATGGTTTTGCTTTTAATCGATATGAAAGTGATGAAATTACGCCTGAGCTTGTTGAAAAAACTAACCAAGTTTTTCGTGAGGCGATCGCATCAGGAGCGGAAGTAAAAACTTATCCAGATGTTGAGAAGAAAGGATTTCGTTTTTGGGAATGTTTGGGATATAAAATCCCTTGTGGCGGAATGCATGTCAAAAATATTTCCGAAATAGGCGAAGTTGAAACTGCATACAACAAGAAGAAAGGTATGCCGACTGTGAATATTAAGTTAAAATAAAAATGAGTATATTCTTCATTCTTATATCCAAAATCCTCCCTCTTTATTTTCTAATACTCCTGGGTTTTTTGGCTGGGAAATTTTTTAAAATAAAAAAAGAAAAAATTGCGGTTCTTTTGATTTATTTTTTAGCTCCAATTATTGTTTTCAGGGGGGTGATGAAAGCGGATATTATCGCTAGTAATTTGTCACTCCCATTTCTTTTTCTTGGATTAGGAATCTTAATTTCTATTACATTTCTTTATGTTTCAGGATTAATTTGGAAAGATTCAACGAAGAATATAATTGCATTTACTTCAGGAACAGGTAACACTGGTTATTTTGGTTTGCCAGTAGGGCTGGCCTTATTTGGCGATAGTTATTTACCACTGATTGTTTTGGCATTACTCGGAACTATTCTTTATGAAAATTCGATAGGGTTTTATCTTGTGGCTAGAGGGAATAATTCAAAGATGGAAAGTTTCAAAAGACTCTTAAAGCTACCGACAATTTATGCTTTCTTTATTGCTTTGGTGCTTAATTTATGGGGAGTTAAATTCGGTGGTGTGTATAATAACGCTACTTATGTTATTCAAATCGCCTATACTTTTTTTGGAATGATGATAATTGGATTAGGTATTGCCAATATGTCGAAAATTAAATTTGATTTTAAATTTATATCAGTTGCCTTTTTGGCGAGATTTTTTGTGTGGCCAGTTGTGATGCTGGGTATAATTTTTGTGGATAAAACTTTTTTTAATTTCTATAGCATTGAAATTCAAAAAATATTAATTCTAATGTCTATTATTCCTTTAGCAGCTAATACTGTTTCTTATGCTACTCTTCTGAAGGTGCATCCTGAAAAATCCGCCATGGCAGTGTTGCTAAGTACGATTTTTGCTTTGTTTTATATACCACTAATGGTAATAATTTTTATTAATTAATAATTAAAAAATAATTTATGAATTGGATATCGATGATTTTGATGGTTGGAGGTTTGTGTTTGTTTGAGATAATTAGTAGCATCGACAATGCGATTGTCAATGCGGAAGTTTTGTCGACGATGGGGCAAAAAGCTCGCAAATGGTTTTTGTTTTGGGGGCTGTTATTTGCGGTTTTTGTGGTGCGGGGACTTTTGCCGTGGATGATTGTTTGGGCAGCTACTCCTGGGCTAGGATTTATGGGATCACTCACTGCGACTTTTAGTAATGACCCAAAAGTAATTGAAGCGATTGAGTTGTCGGCGCCGATCCTTTTGGCGGGGGGTGGAGTTTTTCTAGTCTTTCTTTTCTTCCATTGGCTTTTTATCGAACCAAAAAATTATGGACTCAAGGGAGAGAGATTTTTTCATTCGCAAGGAATGTGGTTTTATGCAGTCGTTTCAATTTTACTCACCACCATCGTTTGGTTTGCGATGAAAGTCAATCCAATGATGGCTTTTGGTGCAGTAGTTGGCTCAACGGCCTTTTTCATCACGCATGGCTTCAAACAAAATGCTGAGCAAAGAGAAAAACAATTGATCGGCAACAGTCGCGGTTTGTCAGATATAAGCAAAATTTTATATTTGGAAGTTATCGATACAACTTTTTCCATCGACGGAGTGCTTGGCGCTTTTGCTTTCACCTTGTCTGTGCCACTTATCATCTTGGGTAATGGTCTGGGTGCTTTGGTACTTCGCCAACTCACAGTGGGAAACATCGATCGAATCAAAAAATACGCCTATCTCAAAAACGGTGCAATGTATTCGATTTTGTTCCTTGGTGCAATTATGCTCGCGGACAGTTTCGGCGTGCACATTCCAAGTTGGGTTTCACCAGTGACAACTTTCGGTGTAGTCGGATATTTCTTTTGGAAATCTAAACTAGAATTAAAAAAAGCGTAATAATTTTATGATAAACAAACAAACCGAAGAATTGGAAAAAATTCTCAAAAATAATTTTGCGGGTGATGCGCTGGCAGAAAATTTTTTGCAAAGAATTGAAGAGGGGAAAATAACCCGAGATGAAAATCCTAAATCGCATTTTTGCATTTATTTTGCCGCTTATGATCCAACTGCCAAAAAAGTTTTTATCGGGCATCATAAAAAATCTGGTTTTTGGCTTTTTAATGGCGGACATATTGACGAGGGAGAAACAATGAAAGAAACTTTAGCTCACGAAATTAGTGAAGAATGGGGATTAGATGCTAATGATTTTGAAATCAAACTACCCGCTCTTTTGACAATCACAGAAATTTACAATCCTACTAAACAACCGTGTCAAATTCACTATGATCTGTGGAATTTCATCGCCGTAGATAAAAATACTTTTCATCCTGTAGAAGAAAAACTATTGGGAGAGTTCCATGAAGCCGGCTGGAAAACTTTGGCAGAGGCGAGGGAATTGATAGGAGACAAAAATACATCATCAGCCATTGATTTTGTGGAGAAGGAATATTTTGTTTAAAGAAATTTATCAATAATTTCGCAATTAAAAACCATCTCGAGTGTTCGGGATGGTTTTTTAGTGGAACTTTTGGAAATTATTTATTCCTCAGTTTCAGTTTCGGTTGAATCAGTTTTAGCTGGAAAAGAAGCTCTCAGTTCGGTCTTGGCGTTCTCGACGGTTTTTTTGAAAGTTTCAAGAATTTTTTGCATTTCAGTTTTCTTAGCATCTTTCAATGTTTTTATTTCGGCGTTGAATTCTTCGCGATTTCGTTCTCTGTTACTGAATGTTTCGCGGGCTTGTTTCATTTGGGTGCGATATGATTCGCGAATTTCTTTGGCGTCTTTGCCGGCGGAACAATCAGATTGAACTTGACTAGTGATTGAAGCAACCGCATTTTTGTAGCTATCTATTTGCGAGTCAATTTCTGATTTTCTCTCATTATTTTGAGTTTGAATTTCGGCGCGAAGTTGAGTGAGAATTGCATCGACAGCATCATTTTTAGTTTTCACTGCAGTTTGCATAGTTTGGATAAATTTTGCTACCGCTGTTTTTTGTGCATCAGTTTGGGCTTTACTTTGCAATTTTTCCCAGTTGGCTGTTTTTGTCGTTTCCCATTTAGTTCGACGCTCAGTTCTTTTGGTAGTTCTTTGCGCGACGCGTTCTGCTATGTTGGATTGAGTTTCAGTTCGCTTTTGTGTTAGTTTGGCAATTCTTTCAGTTAATCGATTTTGAATTTTTTCAGCCTGACTGGAAATCATAGCACAAGTTTTTTCTGTTTTGTTGGTTTGAATTTCTTCTTTTTTGGCATCTCTGGCTTCTTGTATCTCAGCTTTTTTGGCGTCTCTGGCTTCTTGCGAAGGAGCGTTTCCCACGGCCAAAGAAACTGAAGGAAAAATAAATGTGAGTGCAAGAAAAGCAATCAAAGAAATTTTCGATAGTTTTTTATAATTCATTTTCGTTGAATAAATTGTTAATTTGATCTAATTCGCTTTCGTCGGAAAGCGCCAGTTCAATGTCGGCAAATTCCGATTCGAGGTCATTGTCGGAAAGCACTTCGTTTATCGCGCTGTTAATTGATGCATCGATTTCTTTGTCGCCGATCACCGCAGTGGCAGTGACGTTTTGAGTTTCATTGACAACGCTCGCTTCTTGTTTGTTTGCAATTTTCTCTGGAGTGTTTTTGTTAGAATTAAAAATGATAATTCCAACAATTAAAAACACAAAAATTCCAAAGACGGGGATGATTATTTTTGATTTTTGATTCATTGTGATTAAATTATTAATTAAATTATTAAGAGTTTCAAACACAGATAATCGACCGGCTTTCTGGTTTGCTAACCCATTTTCTTTAAATATTTTTTTCAAAATTTCTTTAGGCGCGTGAATTTTTTCTTGGGCTTTTTGTATGGAATTTATTAGAATATAAATTTCTTTAATTTCTTCTTTTTCCAAAGGAAACATCATCAGAACTTTTTCCAATTTTACTCCAGATTCCAAAAGCGTGAAAGCTTTTTCTAAATTGTCTTGGTTGTGATTTTTCATAAAATTGTGTCTCGTAATTTTTTGATAGCGCGATATTGAATTTGACGGACAGCTTCTTCAGTTTTTCCAAGCATCGCAGAAATTTCTTTGTTAGAAAGATCACTGATAAAGCGCAGTGTCAGAATTTCTTTTTGTTCATAATTGAGGGTTTCAAGTGCTTGGGTTATTTCTTTCGCATCAAATTCTTTTTCTAATTTTTCTTGAGGATTATCATGTTCATCAAGCAGAGAGGAAAAAAGAACGGATGAAAGGTCAATGGTAATTTCTTTTTTCTTTTTCCAATAATCAATGACTGTGTTTCGAGCTATTGTGAAGAAATATGGCAAAGGCGGAAAATTGTTGGTATCTTTTTGTCGTAAGGCTTTCAGAAAAACTGTCTGGACTAAATCTTCAGCCACCTCTCGATTTTTTGTTTGATAGAAAATATAGCGAAAAAGGGGAGTGAAATAATGAGTATAAACATAATCAAAATCAGATTCACCTTGGCTTTTTTCTATATCCATATGGAATTTATCTTTTTTTTCTTCTGACATAGATAATAACGAATAGAATTAGAATTCATAACGCTAATTATATTATACCCTAGTTTATAAAATAACCCAAGGATGGATATGATAGATTTTGCTTTATATAAAACATTAAATGCCAGATAAACTAACTAATGTTGACAAAAGTGTGAAAATATGCTAGAGTTATAGGTTATATAAAATAAGAAACTAATCATTAAGTATAAAATTATGAATATGTCTGGATTTATTATCGCTGTGATTTCTATCGTTCTTGCTTTTGGAATTATCTATAAACTGGAAACGATGGGGAAATAATGTTATAAAAAATGATATCATTAAACAGGCTCAGTGCCTGTTTTTTTGTTTCCAATTTTCTTCAAAAAGTTATCCACACTTACTAAAGATTTTTTCTTGATTTTATGATATAATAAACACGTGGAAATACAATTAAGAATACTGGAAATAAAATCTTAAAACAAAGATAAGTTTTTATCTTATTTTTGGCTAAATCTCACCCCCTCATTCGACGGTAAAATGAGGACAGAATAAATTAGAAAGTTAGGTATGTAATAAAATATATGAGAAAAAATACAAATAAACCGCAAATCGCCATTTATAAAACTTTTGGCGATGAACAAAAAATTAGAGTTAGGATTGAAAATGAAAATGTCTGGTTGACGCAAAAATTAATCGCGGAACTTTTTAATGTGAGTATTCCTACTGTTAATGAACATATAAAAAACATATTCGATGAAGGTGAATTGAATGAAAATTCAACTATTAGGAAATTCCGAATAGTTCAAAAAGAAGGCAATAGAGCAATTTCTAGGGATATTGATCATTATAATCTTGATATGATTGTGGCAGTCGGTTATCGAGTGCGATCAGAACAAGGAACGCAGTTTCGTAAATGGGCGACAGAAAGACTGCGTGAATATTTGATTAAGGGTTTTACGATGGATGATGAACGGCTCAAACAAGGTGGAGGAAGAGCGAGATATTTTCAAGAATTGTTGCAAAGAATTCGTGATATTCGAAGCAGTGAGAGAATGTTTTATCAAAAAGTGACGGACATTTATGCGACGAGCATTGATTATGAGGTTGATGCGCAAGAAACGCAGAAATTTTTTGCGACTGTGCAAAACAAAATGCATTATGCTGTGCATGGACATACGGCGGCGGAAATTATTGCAAAACGCGTCGATAGCAAAAAACCATTAATGGGACTTACGAGTTTTAGGAATGAATATATTACCATGGAAGATATTGCAGTTGCGAAGAATTATTTGACCGAAAAAGAAATAAATCAGTTGAATCTAATCGTATCGCTCTATATTGATTTTGCAGATTTGCAAGCTTCCAGTGGGCGATTAATGAAAATGCAAGATTGGATCAAAAAATTAGATGAATTTTTGATTATTTCTGAAAAAAATCTTTTGCATTCAGCTGGCAAAGTAAGCGCAAAAGAGGCACAACAAAAAGCACTTATTGAATATTAAAAGTATCGTCAAAATGAAGATAAAAATTATATTTCAGATTTTGATAGGGAGGTGAAGAAATTAGTAGAAAAGAAAAAGGTGTAGAATTAAGGAATAGAAGATGATAAAAATGAGAAACAAAAAAAATAAATTGAAACCGTATTTAACAGGGATTATCCTTTTCTTCTCAATAACTTTGTTATTGGTTTTGACGGCGGGGAATGCGCAGGCTGACAATTGATAAAACAGCCAATTTTTGCTATAATAAAGTCAGTTAAAATTAGGAAATTATAATTAACTCATTCAAAATATTATGAAAAATCTACACAAACAAAAAAAGACCATAATTTACTCGATTACACTTCTGGCGATAGTAAGTCTTTCTTTTTTGACCTATAACTTCATCGCCAAAGGTGCCACCTATGGTTGGCTTCAGGCGAGTTGGTCGGGCGGGGCGGACACGGGGGCGGTGGCTACTCACACGGATAATCAGTCAGGATGGACAAAGTTTTTTTCGAAGGATTCGAATGCTGAGATAACGGGGGAGGGGAAAATTACGATGACGACTGGGACACAGGATGTTTTGGAAGCCAGCTCGGCGGAATTTGCGCAAGGAAGTTTTAGCAATGTCAATATCACCATCAACAACAGCGCGGATGAGATGAAATTTTCATGGACTTGCGGAACAAACAAAGTGATTGATTCGGCGGGGAATTCCTATTCGACCGTTCTCATCGGCACTCAGTGTTGGATGGCTTCTAATTTGAACATCGGAACAAGAATTGCGGGGACATCAAATCAAACGAACAATTCTACCATTGAAAAATATTGCTACAACAATCTGGACGCTAATTGCACCACTTATGGGGGACTCTATCAATGGGATGAAATGATGCAATACACTGAAATTGCAGGCACGCAAGGAATTTGTCCTGTTGGTTGGCACATTCCGACTGACGCCCAACAACATATTTTAGATGATTATTTATCTCCCAGTGCTTGCGACCCAAATCGAGTTAATCTTTGGAGTTGTGATCCAGCTGGAACAGCTCTTAAGTCCGGTGGTTCCTCCGGATTTAATGGCTTGCTTGCCGGCTACCGCAGTACCGATGGTTCCTTCGCTAGTCTCAGCACGAGCGCGTTCTTCTGGTCTTCTACGGTGTCTGGCAGTAATGCTTGGACTCGGGTTCTGAGTAGCACGAATGCCACGGTCTATCGGTATGAGTATGACCAGGCGTACGGGTTTTCTGTTCGCTGCCTCAAGGATTAATTCATTTGATTATTTGAATTTATTTGTTTTATTTTCTTCCGCCGTTAGGCGGTCGGGATAAAATTAACAAGGTTTATGATTTATTCCAGCCTGCCAGTTCACAAAGCCAGTTATGAGTTGCTTTTGGAAATATTTATTTTTTCCAAAGATTTATCACGAGAATATAAATATACGATTGGGCAAGATTTGAAAAAAGACACGATTGATTTGCTCGTGGGAATCTATCGAGCCAATAGAGTTTATGATAAGAAAGAAATTATAATTGAATCGAGAGAAAAATTGGAAATGATTAGATTGTATGTCAGAATTCTTCATGATTTGAAAGAAATCAGCATCAAGAAATTCACGCACATTAATTTGAAAATAGAAAATGTTTCCAAACAACTGACAGGCTGGCAAAAAAGCCAAAAGTGATTTTTGGGCCGGAATTATTTTTGTCAAAATGGTGAAAATAAGTGAGCCTAAAAATCAATCCAACAGTCCTCTGGCAAAAAATGCCAGGAATGCAAAAAATTCAATTTATCCGGCAGGATGATTTGAACAACAAGCGACTGTTAGGGCTTGCCGGCAACCGCAATACCGATGGTTCCTTCGCTAATCTCAGCACGAACGCGAACTTCTGGTCTTCTACGGTGTCTGGCAGTAATGCTTGGAATCGGAATCTGAATAGCACGAATGCCACGGTCAATCGGAATGAGAATGACCAGGCGAACGGGTTTTCTGTTCGATGCCTCAAGGATTGGTCTGTTTCGCGAAACATATTTCCCTCCATTATTAAAAATGGAGGGAATAGCGAGATTATTAAAAAAATTATGAATGAAAAATTATTAGAAGATTTATTCCAAGCCTATTTCGATGCTCGAAAAAACAAACGGAAAACTTTCAGTGCCTTGAAATTTGAAGAAAGGTTTGAAGAAAATATTTTCAAATTATACGAGGAAATTGTTTCCGGTCGATATCAACCGGGGAGAAGCATTTGTTTTGTGGTGGATCGTCCGATAAAAAGAGAAATTTTCGCCGCCGATTTTCGGGACAGAATTGTTCATCATTTTATCTATAACTACATCAACCCAATTTTTGAAAAACATTTCATCTATGATTCATACAGTTGTCGGAATGGCAAAGGAGTGCGTTGCGGGATAAGAAGAGTGGATCATTTCATTCGTTCTTGTTCGCAAAATTATAAAAAGGATTGCTATATTTTGAAATTGGATATTAGTGGATATTTTATGTCAATTAATAAGGATATTTTGTATAATCAAGTGAAAAAAAGACTACTTTTGCAAAAAGAAAAAACCGGATTGGATTTTGATTTTAATCTTGTTTTGGGTCTTCTCCAAAAAACAATTTATAGTGACCCAACTAAGAATTGCAAAATCAAAGGCAAATCCAGTGATTGGGATAATTTGCCGAAATCGAAGTCACTTTTCCATTGCGAGAAGAACAGCGGATTGCCGATTGGCAATTTGACCTCACAACTTTTCGGCAATGTTTATTTGAATGATCTGGATTATTTCGTGAGCTATGTTTTGAAATGCAAATATTATGGCCGATATGTGGATGATTTTGTCATTATTCACCAAAGCAAAGATTTCTTGAAAAAAATAATTTTGTCAATCAGAGAATATATTCTGAAAAATTTACTACTAAAACTTCATCCGAGAAAAATTTATCTGCAACATTTTTCCAAAGGAGTTGATTTCTTAGGAGTATATTTGAAACCGTTTAGAATTTATATAAAAAATAAAAACAAGGGCAATGCCAGAAAGAAAATTGCGGTGTGGAATGAGCATCTTTTGCGGAAAAATAATGTTTTAAACCGAGAAGAAGCGGAAAGTTTTTTGTCATTTATCAATTCAATATTGGGAATGATGAAACACTATAATTCATATAATTTGCGAAAAAAGATTCTCACCAAGGAGTTTTCCATCCTTTTCTATAATTATTTTTATATTGATTTCAAATATTGCCGGATGTTCAAAAGAGAAAACAAGATTTTTGCCTTTAATTTTATTGAAAAGGCAGTAGAATGAAAAAAAACAGAAAAAAATTACGAACAAATAAGGATTATTCAAAGAATTTAAAATGAAAAAGATATTAATATACAAATTAAAATCAATTTTTTCAACAGCATTATTTTGTTTGGCGGTTTTTATGTTTTTTATTTTTGGAACAAAAGGCGTTTTTGCAGCCACTTATGAAGAAACTTTCACTTCGCAAATTTTGGACAATGATTATCTGGTTCAATATGGCAATGCCAGTTGGAATGCGGACACGACCTCTGCCGGAACTTCCGTGGTGGTCAAAGTGCGAACGGATTCATCTTTTGATATGAGCGGGGCGACGGCGTGGGCGAGTTGCACAGCAATAGTTAGCGGAAGTGATATTTCCACTAATAATTGCGTAGCGGACGGTGAAAGGTATTTGCAATATCAAATTACTCTTGGAACAAATAATCCAAATCTGACACCAACTTTTTATGATATAAATTTTCAAACAAATGTTTCCACTTTGATTTCTTCTGTTTTTGATTCGCAAGATTCAAGAAACACTTTGCAGGGTTTTGATTGGACTGAAAGTTTGAATGGGGGAAATGTGCTTTTTCAAATTCGCACTTCGCCTGACGGAAGCAGTTGGACAAATTGGTGCGGACCGGACAACGCGGGGGCGGGATGCAATCGCGAAAGTTTTTTCACGGATTTCTCCGGCAGTGAAACAATTGATGCGATATTCCAAGACAATGCCAGCGATCGTTATTTTCAATATAAAGCAATTTTAGTTTCCGATTCCATCGGTGGCAATAGTTTGCCTGAGATTTCAAGAGTCAATTTTGATTATGATTTGCCGACAACTTCCATAAGAACTTATCAAGAAACATATACCAGCAAAAGTTATACTTCATCTCTGACTGGCTATAGTCAAATAAGTTGGAATGATAATATTTTGCCAAATACTTCTCTTTCGGTGAAAGTGCGGACTGATTCCAATTTAGACATGAGCACTGCGCCTCTTTGGTCAACTTGTGCTTTAGTTTCTAATAATGTCGACATATCTTCTAATAATTGCGTGGATGATGGCGAGCAATATATTCAATATCAAGTCACTTTAGGAACGGACAACACGAATGTGACGCCAACTTTTTATGATATGCATATTTATACGGAAGACTTGGCTAATTTGATTTCCTCCCCATTCAACTCCACCGCTCCCGACAACGCTCTGGGCAGAGTGAGTTGGATTGAAGATTCAACATTACCCAACGGAGCCCAAGTCGCTTTGTCTTTGCGCAGTGCTTCCAGTCTGGCCAATCTTTCAAGTGCTGTTTGGACGCAAGTCGCAGTTTCCAATGGATCTGGAATTACCCAAGGATGTTCTCGAGAAAACGGAACAGTCGATTGTGACAGTTCCGTCATTCCTGCCGGAATGAAAGACGCAGTAGGTGATCAATATTTTCAATACAAAATGGAACTTTCTGCTTCCAATGGAATTTCTCCAACTGTTTCCCAAGTTCAAATCACCTATGTCGTCAACGGCGCTCCAGAAGTACAAGCTGTTTCGGCTGTGCCTAATTCTTCTGGCAATGTTGACATTCTCTATGAAACTAAAGATCCTGATACATTATCTGGCACAGTCACTCGTGGTTTTGTTACTCCGAGTTTCCAATATTCCCTAGACGGTGGAACTTCTTGGAATAACACGACCGCTAATTGCTTTTTGGGAGCAGAAGATCTTGTCGACAAAGCAGTCAATCAAGACACCTTCACTCAGTATGGTGCTACTTGGGATCCAAGTTGCGAAGCTGGTATCTCTACTACTAAATACGAAACTGATGCCCAAATCAAAGTTATCGTCAACGACAACGAAGCCGCCAATAGTACTGATGAAATGGCTTCGACTAACTTTACCCTCGATACTAAACCCCCTGTCATTTCCAACCTCACCCTCAACGCTTCTACTTCTCCAGCTGAAATCGAAATCATCTCCACCGACGATTCTACCTATCAAATGAAACTCGCTCAAGGAGAAGACCAACAAGATTGTGAAACTAATCTTACTACCACTAACTACGAATCCTACAACTCCACCCCCACCATAACTCCAAACCAAGACCCTTCCACCATCTGTCTCCAACTCCAAGACCAATACGGCAACACTTCCACTATCTCTCACACCGACTCTCCAGAAACTCCGACTGCTATGATGATTCAAGACACCACTAACGTCCAAGTTACTCCTAACGAATTTAGGCTCTTTGCCGCTTGGAAAATATCCACCGATCCAGACTTCTCTAAATACGAACTCTATCGTTCTCCAGACAACGAAAACTTTACTAAAATATTTGAAACTTTCACTCAATCTACCAACTCCTATCCTGACAACACTGTCGTAGGAGATCAACTCTACTACTATAAAGTCAAAACTATCGATTCCAACAACAACCAATCATATTATTCCGAAACTGTCCAAGCTAAAGCTAATGGTATCCAAGACTTTGGCGAAGGAGGGGGAGGAGAAAGTACTGCTCCACCCATCATCGATAATGTCCAAATCAACAACATCTACACCTCCCAAGCCACCATCACTTGGAATACTGATATCTTCTCCAACTCCACTGTCGGTTATTACGCTGTCCCTCCAGCTACCCAGTGTCTCACTGCTCCCTGTTCTTTCACCACCGAAATTGGCTCTGATACGATGTATGACAACCAAGAATCTGGCCACTATGGTCCTCATACCATTGTCCTTTCCAATCTCACCCCTGATACTGACTACTACTTCCAAGTTAAATCTATGGGAGTCAACCAAATCACTGCCACTAACGACAACACCACTCATCTTGGTTATCACTTCAAAACTCTCCCTGGACCAAAGATTATCCAAAATTCTGTCACAGTTTCCAAAACTACTAACACCAGCGTCACCATTAACTGGCAAACAGATACAGATGCCTCTTCCAGTGTCACCTATTCCACCTCCGCTGATATGTCTGACCCCGCTAACTTTCAAGGAACCAACCAAGACTCCACTAATCATGAAGTAGTCATCAACAATCTCACTCAAGGCACCAAATACTATTTCTTCGTAGAGTCCACTCACAACGATGACACCGCTACTGACAATAATGAATATCCTCTTAACAGTTATTACTCTTTCACCACCACCCAAGATCTCACCCCACCAACCATTACCTTTGATCCAGACACTGACATCTCCAAAACTACCACTACCGCTAAAATTAACTTTACTACCAGTGAACAATCAACTTCTACTTTGGAATATGGATTAGACACTGATTACGGCACAGAACTCACCTCAGATAATCTCAACATCAACCAAGTCTTTGATCTTGAAGATCTCACCCCCAACACCACCTATCATTTCAAAATTACCGCTACTGATGAAAACTCTAATCTAAATAGTAATAGTAATACTGATTATACTTTTACCACTAACTCAGTAGAAACTCCGGATGAAACTGGACCAACTATTTCAGATGTAATTGTGAGTGGGATTACTTACAATAGTGCGGTCATTAGGTGGGTGACGGATCAAGTCAGTAATTCGTTGGTGGATTATGGGGAGACGAATAGTTATGGGAAAATTCAAGGTGGAGATTTTGATAATCCTGTTACTGTACATGAAGTTTTATTAAATGGTTTAAATTCAGTGACGACATACTATTACAAAGTAGCTTCATATGATGCCGACAATAATCTTTCCACCCAAAACAAAGACGATTCAAATAATCTATTAACCTTCACCACCCCCTCCCCAACTTCCGACTCTGACTCCAACGGCGAAGGAGACCAACTTTCAGACATCATGTCTCAAATCCAAGATATGATCGACAACTACTATTTCACCGAAGCCGAAATCCAAGACGCTCTCTCCGGACTCTATTCCATCTCCATCACCAGTAGCGGACCATCAGTAGATATCGAAGACACCACCGCCACTTTCACTTGGACCACCAACCGTCCTGCCATTGGAAAAATCTACTATTGGCAAGACACTGACAACCAGGACACAGCTACCTCCCAAGCCGAAAACATCACTATTGCCAGAACTGATCATGAAATAATTATCAAAAATCTTAACGCTAACACTAAATACAACTACTATGCTTACTCCGAAGGTCTGCTAAACTCCATCGCCCAATCAGACAACCAATCTTTCTCTACCGGAGACACCGCCAGCCTCTCTGGTATCTCCATTTCTAACCTCACCCTAAACTCTGCCGACATCAGCTGGACTACTACCGGCTCTATAGACTCATCAACTCTAGAATACGGAGAATCTATTAAATATGGCAATGAAAACAAAGGAAAAACTTCTAACAATCTCCACACTGTTAAACTAATGTCAAAACAGACTCCCGAGTAGAATTCAAAAAAGATAACCAAGACCAAGGCACTACTACAGGTAAACTAGAAGCTGTCACCGACCACTCTTTCACCCTCACCAACCTTTTCCCTGGAACCAGATACACTTTCAAAGTCTCCTCCAAAGACACCTTCAACAACGAATCAAGTAGTGAAGAACTCTCCTTTACCACACAGGAAGATCTCAAAGCTCCAGAGATTACCAACGTCAAATCTGACACCACCGTCTTCCCTGGCAAAGAAGCTCAAATCCAAACCATCATTAGTTGGAACACCGACAAAGATTCGAATTCTATCCTAGCCTACAGAGAAGGAGTCCAAAAAGATCCCACTCTAGTTGACCAACTCAAAAACCCTGACACTACCAAAGTAGATAACTGGAAACTCATTAAAAAATCCGATCTCACCAAAAACCATCTCTTTGTCCTGACTGATCTAAAACCTGCTAGTGTCTATCAATTCAGGACAGCTTCATATGATAAACACAACAATGTCTCTATCTCAGAAAACTATTCCTTACTCACCCCTACCAAACAACAATCAGTCCTAGATCTCATCATCTCTAACTTCGAATCTACCTTTGGGTGGATGAAGAGGATTGGGAATTAGAGAGGTCTAAAAACAAAGAAATATTCTCGAAATTAACTCGCCTTAGATTTTTATAACTAAAAATATCCCTCAATCAACGGCGGAAAAGGATATTTTTAGATAAAAACCTAAGACTCAAACAGGAATTTCTTTGAATATTTTTTGTTTTTAGTGAGAAGAGGAGAGA